>Ga0074044_10000074_pt1 | contig 95799 bp, 79 predicted proteins | sample BogForMeECP23OM1_FD_94443 | JGI IMG/M metagenome (GOLD analysis project Ga0074044, IMG submission 94443) | Bog forest soil microbial communities from Calvert Island, British Columbia, Canada - Bog Forest MetaG ECP23OM1 | ecosystem: Environmental > Terrestrial > Soil > Wetlands ...
GTTGGTAGCGCTACCGGGAATCGAACCCGGGTTTGAAGATTGAGAATCTTCCGTCCTAACCCCTAGACGATAGCGCCACGCGAGGTTTCGCAAACCTGGATTATAACAAAAAGCGCAACTGCTTAAGGATCGTGGTTGTCGTGGGACTTCCATTTTCCTGACGGTGTTCGCAAGGGGGCAATGGCGGCGGCTCGGCCAGTGCCTTCGCCAGGGCTCCGCAAGTTATTGTGGGCATGGTGGTTGGGATTTCGAGCTTTAAATTTACCTCACGCCTTGACAACCGGTCGCCGCAGGGGGATACTTTTCAAGGCGAATAAAAAGCGAATATACCTCTCTTTCGCCTAAGGCTTTTTGCCTTTGTGTTCCCTGACAATGGTGAGAAAAGTATGTCTGCTTCTGCGGTATTTTCAGCGGCGGCCCTGAGCCGCCATTTTATTTTTTCGCCAACCTCCGCTCCGCACTTGACGACAGAGCAGGCAGCCCGCCAGAGTGCAAAAATTTTAGCGCAGGTCGGTGCCATCCCGAGGTTATCCCCGGTCGTTGCCGCATCGCGACTTGAGGTGCGTCCGACACCAGAAATGGTTTCGAGCGGGATTCCGCAACTGGATGCGCTTAGCGGTGGACTGGCTCGCGGTTGCCTCACGGAAATCTGCGGCACGGCCTCCTCGGGAAGAACCAGCGTGTTGCTGATGGCGCTGGCCGGGGCGACTCAACGGGGAGAAGTATGTGCGCTTGTCGATGCCAGCGATGGGTTCGATCCGGCGTCGGCGGCAGCGGCAGGGATGGAGATGAGCCGTTTGCTGTGGGTGCGCTGCGGAGAAAAATTTCCATTGCGGCAAACGGCTTCGGCGGCGATAACGAGCCGTGGAAAAAATGGTAACGGGCAGCAGGCGGCCGGGGCGCGCGTTTTCGCTGAGGAAGGATTTTCGGGAAAATCGCAAGCGACTGGAAACGGATTCGGTTTTGGGCGCTGGGAATCGCAGCTGGGACAAATGTTGAAAGTTGCCGACCTACTGCTGCAGAGCCATGGTTTCGGAATGATTGCCCTCGACCTGGGCGATGTGCCGGTGCAAAGTGCGCGGCGAATTCCTTTGGCATCATGGTTTCGCTTTCGCCGCGCGATTGAGCACACGCCAACGGTTCTGCTGGTGGTGGAGCAGCAGCCGATTGCGGGGAGTTGCTCGTCAGTGCTGCTGAAGGTGTCGGCGGTGGGCTCTCAGACCTCAGGAAAACGGCTGCGGCATGGGGAATTGCCGCATACGCAATTATTGGATCAATTGGAAGTTACGGCTGAGTTATTACGCTCGCGGTTGGAAAGGAAATTAGAGAGAAAGCCGGCGCGTTCGACCGCAAGTTTTCAGAGTCGTGCGGCATGGGCGGGATAGTCATTCAATTCTCAGGTGTCGGGCCTGACTCAAGTCCCAGGGCGAATGAATTTCCTGATACGTGCGACCTGACACCTGATTTTTTATGTTTGCCTGCATTTTCATACCGGATTTTTGCGTGCAAGCGATCCTGCGCCTGGAACCGGGGTTGCGCACCCGTGCGGTTGCGGTGCTGAGCGGGCGGGCACCGCTGGAGAAGGTGATGGGGGTCAACGAAAGAGCGCGGCAAGCCGGGGTGGAGGTGGGCACGACGAAGGTGCAACTGGAAGCATGGGAGGATCTGGTTCTGCGCGCGCGGTCGGAATTACAGGAGGCTTCTGCCCACGCGGCCTTGCTGGATTGTGCGCTGTTGTTTTCTCCAGAGGTGGAAGACGGTTCGCCGGGCACGGTGCTGCTGGACCTTGCCGGGCTGGAATCGCTGCTCGGGCCGCTCGCGAAAATAGCCGGCGATCTGGGGCAGCGAGTGTCACGCATGGGATTGGAAGGGAACGTTGCCGTGGCCAAGAATCCTGATGCAGCTTTGCTGGGAGCGCGGGGCTTTCGGGGCGTGACTGTGATTCCAGAAGGCGGCGAAGCGGAGCGACTGGGAGATCTGCGGGTCGAGGTGTTGCTGGAAAGTTTTTCTCCCGATGCGGAGCGAGGGGCGCGCTGGATGGAAACGTTTGACCGGTGGGGCATTCACAAGCTGCGGGAACTGGCGGCGCTGCCGGAAGTTCCGGTCAGCGAACGCCTGGGGCAAGAGGGAATCCGGCTGCAAAAGCTGGCGCGGGGTGCGTCCTTGCGCAAGTTGCGGGGGTGGGAACCGCGACTGATTTTTGCCGAGAGTGTGGAGTTGGAAGATCCGATTGTGCTGCTGGAGCCGCTGGCATTTTTGCTGAACCGCATGCTGGAACTGGTGTGCGCGCGATTGCGGGAACGAGCCCTGGCGGTGCAGGAGTTGCGGTTGAACCTGGAATTGGCAGGGACGCGAAGCAAGGATTGCGCATCGGTTGCGAGGGTTCCGAGGATGTTTGCGCGCAGTTTGCGGCTGCCGACGCCGATGCTGGACACGAAAGTGTTTCTTAAATTATTGCAACTGGATTTGCAGGCGCATCCGCCGGGAGCGCCCATCGTGAAGATTCATCTGTCGGCGGAACCGGCGCGGCCGCGAGCATGGCAAAGCGGATTGTTTCAGCCAGTTTTTCCGGAGGCCGAAAAGCTGGAGCTGACGCTGGCGCGCATCGCAGGCATCGTGGGCGAGGACAGAGTGGGGTCGGCGGAATTGCTGGATACGCATCGCGAGGGGGCATTTACAATGCGGCATTTTGCTCCGGCAGAAACGGCACCGCAGAAGTCCAAGGCAAGGCAATCTGCAAAACAAAAGAAGAGAGAAATCATGCGGGAAAAGGACAACGTCTTGCCTAACGGTGGCTGGTCCGGAGAAATGGTCGAGGAGGATGGGCAAGAAAGCGGCGCGTCAGAGAAAATGAGCGCGGTAATGGGGCTGCGCCTGTTTCGTCCAGCGCTTGCCGCCAATGTTACTTTGCGCGAAGGCAAGCCGGTGCGGTTGCGGTGCTTTCTGCGGGAAGACATCGCCGGAGAAATCGTCTGGGTTGCCGGCCCCTGGCGCTCTGCCGGCGACTGGTCGGAGCAGGACGGCTGGTCGCGCGAAGAATGGGATATTGCCGTGCCCTGCGAAAGCGGGCTTGCGTTGTATCGCCTGGTGCAGGACAAGCTCAATGGGAAATGGTTTGTAGAAGGAATGTACGACTAGGATCTGCAGGTGACGTGAGTAGCACCGTTCATCCATTGTCTACGAGCGAGGCGAGGCATCGCATCTTGCGGCCAACTGCAGCTTCCTCGCTTCGCTTGGAATGACAAAATCTTGCGACATGGGTGCCATGACAACGGATGTACATCGAACTCCATTCGCGGTCTGCGTTCAGTTTTCTCGAAGGGGCATCGAATCCCGAAGAGCTGATTGGGACGTGCGCGAACCTGGGGATGCCGGCGATGGCATTGCTTGATCGCGATGGATTGTATGGTTCACCGCGCATTCATCTGGCCGCTGAGAAAGCGGGCATCAAGGCGCATATTGGAGCGGAGGTGACATGTGCCGCATTTTTACGACGAGGAAACGCTGGTGGCGACTTTCGGCTTCCGCTGCTGGTTGCTTCGCGGGCGGGATATCAAAACCTCTGCCGTCTGATTACGAAAATGAAATTGCGCGCCGGGCGAAAAGAGGGAGGCTGCGCCTCGGTCGCTGATTTTATCGAGCATGCTGAGGGGTTGATTTGCCTCACGGGTGGAGCGGAGGGTCCGCTGGCTGCGGCGCTGGCGCAAGGAGGAGCGCAAGCAGGGTTCGAGGCAGTAAAGAGACTGACTGAAATATTCAGCAGGCCGAATGTATATGTCGAAGTGCAGCGGCATTTTCAGCGCGACGAAGAATATCGCAATCGAGTGGCGATCGAAATCGCGGAAGCCTTGCAATTGCCGGTACTGGCGACGAATGGGGTTGATTATGCGATGCCGCAGGAGCGTGAACTGGCGGATGCGTTCACGGCGCTGCGGCATCATCGCACTTTGGGGACTGCCGGACGTCTTCTGGCGCGCAATTCCGAGCGCTATCTCAAGTCTCCCGCAGCCATGGGAGCGCTCTTTGCGGATATTCCCGAGGCCATCGCCAATACGAGGGAACTTTCCTCGCGGCTGGAGTTCACCCTGAACGACTTGGGATACGAGTTTCCGCGGTATCCCGTGCCGGAGGGGGAAAGCATGATGTCGTTGCTGCGGGAGCGGACGTGGGAAGGGATGCGGAGCCGCTATGGGCGGGTCGATGCTGAGCTGAAGAAGCGGGCGCGGCGGCAGATCGAACGCGAATTGAACTTGATCGAACATCTGAAACTTCCAGGATATTTCCTGATCGTGTGGGATCTGGTGCGCTACTGCCGGGAACAGAACATTCTGGTGCAGGGGAGGGGATCGGCTGCGAATAGCGCGGTCTGCTATTCGCTGGGCATTACGTCGGTGGATCCGATTGGCATGGAATTACTGTTTGAACGATTTCTTTCCGAGGAGCGTGGCGAGTGGCCGGACATCGATCTAGATTTGCCGAGCGGCGATGAACGGGAGCGTGTGATCCAGTACGTGTATCAGCGGTATGGACAGCGTGGAGCGGCGATGACCGCGAACGTGATCACGTATCGCAACCGCATGGCGGCGCGGGAAATGGGCAAGGCGATGGGGTTTGAAGAAGACACGCTGAAGCGGATATCGGCGGCGGTCGCGACGTGGGAGTTCAAGGACGAACATGATGCGCTCGATCGCCGGCTGCGCGATGCGGGGCTTGATCTTGCGCATCCGCGGATCCGGAAATATTTCGAGTTATGCCTGGCGGCGCAGGATCTGCCGAGGCATTTAGGGCAGCACTCGGGCGGAATGGTCATCTGCGAGGGGCGACTGGATTCGGTGGTGCCGCTGGAGCCTGCCTCCATGCCGGGGCGCGTGGTGGTGCAGTGGGATAAGGAAGATTGCGCGGACATGAGGATCATTAAAGTCGATTTGCTGGGCCTGGGGATGATGGCCGTGCTGAAAGACTCTCTCGAACTCATCGGCAATCATCATCACGAAGAAGTGGATCTGGCGCATCTTCCGGCGGACGATCCGGTCGTGTATTCAACGCTGCAAAAGGCGGACACGGTGGGCATGTTCCAGGTGGAGAGCCGGGCGCAGATGGCTTGCCTGCCGCGGCTGATGCCGAGGAAATTTTATGACATCGTGGTGCAGGTGGCGATCATACGTCCGGGACCGATTGTGGGAAATATGGTGAATCCATTTCTCAAGCGGCGGCAGGGGCGGGAGGAGGTGACGTATCCGCATCCATCGCTGGAAACGGTGTTGGGGCGAACGCTGGGCGTGCCGCTGTTTCAGGAGCAACTGCTGCGCATGGCCATGATTACCGCCAACTTTACGGGCGGGGAAGCCGAGGAATTGCGCCGCGCCATGGGCTTCAAACGGTCGGAGGCGCGCATGAAGCAGATCGAAGAAAAGCTGCGCGCGGGCATGACGCGCAACGGAATTCTCGGGGAGACACAGGAGCAGATCATCCAGTCGATCACTTCGTTTGCACTTTATGGATTTCCGGAATCGCATGCCGCGAGCTTTGCTCTGATTGCTTATGCCAGCGCCTATTTGAAATGTCATTACCTGGCGGCGTTCACGGCGGCGCTGCTCAACAATCAGCCGATGGGTTTTTATCATCCTGCAACGATTGTGAAAGATGCGCAGCGGCATGGATTGAAGATGTTGCCGATGGATGTAACGCGGTCGGATTGGAAGTGTTCTTTGGAGTTCTCGGTGCTCAGTTCGCAGTTCTCAGTGAGGCTTGGCTTGAAATATGCGCGCGGGTTGCGCGAACCGGCGGGGCAGGCATTGGTGCGGGAGCGGAGTTTGGCGCGGTTTGCTTCGATTCAGGATCTGGCTCGGCGCGTGCCGGAGTTGCGGAAAGATGAGTTGACCACGCTGGCGGAGATTGGGGCGCTGAATGCAGTGGCCAGTGGCCAGTGGTCAGTGGCGGGTGAAAATCGAAATCTTAAACTTCACCGGCGCGATGCACTTTGGCAGGTGGAGCGGGCGGTGCGCTGGTCAGGGCCATTGCTGGATGAGTTGCCGGAGGTTGATGGGGGATCTCCGCTGGCAGCGATGACGGAGGAAGAGCGACTGGTGGCGGATTTTCGGGCTACGGGGCTGACTGTGGGGCCACACCCCATGCAATACCGGCGCGAGGAGATGAAGCGGATGGGGATTTATAGCGCCAGCGATCTGCGGCAGCTGCCGAATGGACGGCGCTTGCGGGTGGGGGGATGCGTGATTGCCCGGCAGCGTCCGGGAACGGCGAAGGGGATGATGTTCCTGAGCCTGGAGGATGAAACGGGGATTGCGAATGCGATCGTCGCTCCTGATTTACTGCAGAAGAACCGGGTGCTATTAATTTCGGAACGATTTTTGATGGTCGAGGGGATTCTGCAGAATCAGGACAATGTGATTCACATCCGGGCGGAAAAAGTTTTGCCACTTTCAGTTACGCGAGCAGAGACGGTGTCGCATGATTTTCATTGAAGTGGGGGCGATTGTGCTTACGCAACGTCCCTACGCAACGTCCATACGCAAATCCGGACGGGCGAGGACGCCCGTCCCTCCACGAGCAGAACTCAGGCGGTTGACAGCTTTCTGGTGTTATGGCGGAGGGAACGGCCTTCGGACAGGCTGTAAAGCTCTTCGGCCAGATTTTTGGCATGGTCGCCGATGCGCTCGAGCGCCTGGGCGGCGAGAAGGATGTCGAAATTTTTCTGACCGGTGGGACTATTCGGTTCCGCCAGATGCCGGTGAAACAGGGAATGGCATAAGCGGTCGACCTCGGGATCGGATTGCAATACGCTCTGCGCGAACGAGACTTCGCGTGTGACGAAGCCCTGATGAACCTGTTCCAGCATTTCGCGCAGCAGGGAAGCCATCTCGATGAGCTGACGGGAATCGGCGGCGGGCAATTTTTCGCGGCGCGATTGCAGGTGCATGACCGCGCTGTAGGCGAGGTCTCCGATGCGTTCGAGATCGGTGATGAACTTCAGGCAAGCGAGCAACTCGCGAGCCTTGGCTTCGCCGACGCGGGTGATGGCTTCGGGGAGTTGCTCATCGATTGTGCGCTCGATCTGATCGAGTTCTTTTTCGCAATCTTTGATGGCGAGAAAGGCGAGGCGGGAACCGTCGGCGAGGAAGTCGCGGACGTTGAAGACGGCGTCGCGGGCGATCAGGCAGCCGCGGACGACCTGGGCGGACAATTCATCTTCGTGAAAATCGTCATGGTCATGGTCGTGGTTGTGGGTAGGGAGGGTGCGCGGGCGAGACTCCGGTGCAGGGCGTCGTTTGGCTGCGGAGCGGCGCTTCAGTCGTGGAGCGGAAGCCGGTTTTCGAGGCATGGGCAACTCGCGTAGCAACCCGGGACGGGAAGCTCTTTCCTGCAAGAAGTTAGCATAAACCGGGAATGTGAAAGGAGTGTAAATGGAGGTGGGGGGGTAGTGTCTGAAACATTTCAGACACTACTACCAGGTGGGGGGTGGTGGTCTAAGGCTAGTTTAGGACACGACCTGGGTGGGTGGTTCAGGCCCGGAAGGGAAGGGACTTATGCTTGAGGGGCGGGGTGCTTCTTCTTTGCGGCGGCTGAGACCTGGCGCAGGACTTCGATGAAGGCGGTGGAGGCGCAGGAGAGGGTACGGTCGCGACGGTAGGCGAGTCCGAGTTCGCGGAAGAGTTGCGCGTCCTGGAGCTCGATGAGTTTGACGCGGCCGTTGGCGACTTCATCGCGGGCGAAGGAGGCGCTGATGATGGAGACTCCGAGATCGGCGGCGACGAAGCTTTTGATCATGCCGATGCTGGGGAGTTCCATGCGAACCTGCAATTGATCGCGATGAGGGCGAAAGAGTTTGTCGAGAAGGCGGCGGGTGTGACCGGTTTTTGGCAGCAGGAACGGGTGCTTGACGATGTCGGTGACGGAGGCTGTCTTTAATTTAGCCAGGGGATTGCGCGGGCTCACCATCAACATCAGCTTGTCGCGGAAGATGGTTTCAATTTCAAGACTGGGAGACTGAATCGGTAGAGTCAGGAAGCCTACCTCAATGGAACCGTTCTCGAGTTTTTCGGTGACCTTGTAGCTGAAATTCCGGTAGATATTGATCTGGACGGGCGGGTAGAGGCGACAGAATTCGGCAAAGACCTCGGGGAGAACGTAGAGGCAGGTGGCCTCGTTGGCGCCGACGCGGAGGGTGCCGCGCGGGGTGCGGCTATGGTCGGCGACGGCCATGAGCGATTCTTCGCGCAGCGATTTGAGGCGCTCGGCGTAGTCGAAGAGCACCTGCCCGGCGGGGGTCAGTTTCACGGTCTTACCGGAGCGGTCGAGCAGGCGATCGCCGTACTCCTGTTCGAGCTGGCGGATCTGGGCGCTGACGGCCGACTGCGAGCGGAAGACTTTTTCTCCGGCGCGGGAGAAGCTGCCTTGCTTGGCCACTTCCAGAAACGTAATGAGCTGATCAAAATCCATTTGTATTGATTGCGGGATTATAACGGACGCGGCTGCTCTCGCGGGAGATTAGGCTGAAATCCGCGTCTGAACCTGCAAAAATCCTGATTTTTTCATGCCTCGCATCGAAATTCTGAATTGTACTTTTCGTTTCCAGGGGCAGTAACTAGTAGATTGCGGAAGTGCGCGTGTTCCTGAGCTGATGTCGCGACGCCCCGATAGCCTTTGCGGGCAGATCACGCAACTGGGAACAACCGATTCAGAACTGACTTCGAATGCCGCCGCACGGCAATTGTACCCATGACGATGCGTGGACCAATGACGAGTGGACTGCCCCCGGCCCAGGGTTTGTACCATCCTCGGCAGGAGCATGACGCCTGCGGGATCGGATTCGTCGCCAATATTCGCGGCCGCAAGAGTCACGAGATCATAAAGAAGGGAATCCAGGTGCTGCTCAACCTGGCGCATCGCGGAGCTTGCGGATGCGATCCGGAGACGGGAGATGGTGCGGGAATTCTGCTTCAGATCCCGCACCGATTCTTTGCGCGGGAGTGCGGCAAACTGGGGTTCGAGCTGCCAGCGCCCGGGGCGTATGGCGTGGGGATGACCTTCCTGCCGGTGGAGAAGCATCCGCGGCTGCAGTGCGAGGGAATTCTTGAGCGCATTGTGCGGGAGGAAGGCCTGACGGTGCTCGGCTGGCGCGACACTCCCTGTTTCGCCGATGCCATTGGCCGCGTGGCCCGCGGATCGCAACCATACATCCAGCAGATTTTTGTGGGGTGTGGTGCGTTTGCCGACGAAGACGTTTTTGAGCGGAAGCTTTACGTTGTGCGCAAGCGGGCCGAGAGCGAGATTGCGGCATCGGGCATTGAAGATGCGAGCGTGTTCCATGTTCCTTCGCTCTCCTGCCGGACGATTGTTTATAAAGGTCTGCTGTTGGCTCCGCAGATCACGCATTTCTACAAGGAGCTGTCCGATCCCGAGGTGACGAGCGCGTTGTGCCTGGTGCACCAGCGTTTTTCGACGAATACGTTTCCGAGTTGGCAACGAGCGCACCCTTATCGCTATATCGCGCACAATGGCGAGATCAACACGCTGAAGGGGAATGTCAACTGGATGCACGCGCGGCAGTCGTTGCTGCAATCTCCGTTGTTTGGCGACGATATACAGAAGCTTTATCCCATCATTGCGCCGGATGGCAGCGACTCGGCGAATTTTGACAACGCGGTTGAACTTCTTTTCCAGGCGGGGCGGAGTTTGCCGCACGCGATGGCCATGCTGATACCGGAAGCGTGGGCGGGGAATCCGCACATGAAGGCGGAGAAGCGCGCCTTCTACGAATATCATGCGTGCCTGATGGAGCCGTGGGATGGGCCGGCGGCGATCGCGTTCACCGACGGCAGAGTGATCGGGGCGATTCTCGACCGCAATGGATTGCGGCCGGGGCGGTACGTGGTGACGCAGGACGAGCACGTCATCATGGCCTCGGAAGCGGGAGTGCTGGATATTGAGCCGGAACAGGTGAAGATGAGGGGACGCCTGCAGCCAGGGAAGATGTTTCTGGTGGATACGGTCGAGGGGCGGATCGTGCCGGATAAGGAAATCAAACAGCGGCTGGCATCGCGGCAGCCCTACGCGGAGTGGGTGCACGACAATCAGATCACGATCGATCAGCTGCCGGCACCGACGCGCATGCATCATCCGGCGGCGGAAACGCTGCTTCGGAGGCAGCGAGCGTTTGGATATAGCGATGAAGACCTGCGCATGATTCTTGGTCCGATGGCTTCGAAGGGCGAGGAGCCGGTGGGATCGATGGGGACGGACACGCCGCTGGCATGCCTATCCGACCGGCCGCAGCCGCTGTTCAATTATTTCAAGCAGCTTTTCGCGCAGGTTACGAATCCCCCGATTGACTCGATTCGCGAAGAGATCGTGATGTCGCTGATCAGTTACATCGGAGCTGAGCGCAACATTCTTTCGGAAGAGCCAGGGAATTGCCACATGCTGAAGCTGGCGCATCCGTTGCTGACGAATGTCGAACTGGAAAAACTGCGGCGCGTGTCGACTGGCGATCTGTTGGCGATCACGTTGCCCGCTCTGTTCCGAGCGAGCGAAGGAGAAGCGGGACTGAAGCGCGCGCTCGAGGAATTGTGCCAACGCGCATCGCTTGCGGGGAAGGCCGGATATACGCTGCTGATTCTTTCCGATCGCGGCGTGAACAAGGACTACGCGCCGATCCCCAGCTTGCTGGCGCTGGCGGCGGTGCATAACCTGCTGGTCAAGGAAGAGACGCGAACCCAAGTTGCGCTGATTACGGAGTCGGGCGAGCCGCGCGAGGTGATGCACTTTGCGCTGCTCAGCGGCTACGGGGCGAGCGCCATCAATCCTTATCTGGCTTTGGAAAGCGTGGAGAGCCTGGCGCGGCGCGGAGATTTGATTGAAGCCGTGACTCCCGAAATGGCGGTGAAACATTTCATCAAAGCGGTGAATAAGGGTTTGCTGAAGACGTTCGCAAAAATGGGGATTTCGACTTTACAGAGCTATCAGGGAGCGCAGGTTTTTGAAGCCATCGGCTTGAACCGGGAGCTAGTGGACAGTTATTTCTCAGGTACGGCGTCGCGACTGGAGGGCATTGGCCTGGAAGTGGTTGCCCGCGAAGCGCAGTTGAAGCACGAGCATGCGTTCCGTCCGCTGAGCGAGTCGGAGACTGAACTTGCGGTGGGAGGAACGTACCACCAGCGGGTGAATGGCGAGTATCACCTGCTGAATCCGCTGACCATCAGCAAACTGCAGCAAGCGGTGCGGCAGGACAGCTTCCAGACATTTCAGGAGTACACCGATCTTATCGACGAGCAGAGCAGCAACCTGGCGACGTTGCGCAGTTTGATGAAATTGAAGAAGAGCGCTAAGCCGGTTGCGATGGAAGAAGTAGAGCCCGCCAAGGAAATCGTGAAGCGCTTTACGACGGGAGCCATGTCCTATGGTTCGATCAGCAAAGAGGCGCACGAAACGCTGGCGATTGCCATGAACCGCATCGGTGGGAAGTCGAACACGGGCGAGGGCGGCGAAGATGAAGAACGCTTCAAGCCTGATGTAAACGGGGACCTGCGGCGCAGCGCGGTGAAGCAGGTTGCGTCGGCGCGTTTTGGAGTTACTGCGAACTATCTGGTCAATGCGGACGAGTTACAGATCAAGATGGCGCAGGGTGCGAAACCGGGCGAGGGCGGACAACTTCCCGGACACAAGGTGGATGAGGTGATTGCGCGCCTGCGGCATTCGATTCCGGGCGTAGGTTTGATCTCGCCGCCGCCGCACCACGATATTTATTCGATCGAGGATCTCGCGCAGCTTATTTATGACCTCAAGAATGTGAATCCGCAAGCCCGCATTGCGGTGAAGTTAGTCGCGGAGGTTGGAGTGGGCACGGTAGCGGCAGGAGTGGCCAAGGCGCATGCGGACGTGGTGCTGATCAGCGGCGACAGCGGCGGCACGGGAGCATCGCCTCTAAGTTCGATCAAGCACGCAGGCATTCCCTGGGAGCTTGGGCTGGCGGAGACGCAGCAGGTGCTGTTGTTGAACGATCTGCGCAGCCGGATCCGGGTGCAGACGGACGGCAAGTTGCAAACTGGCCGCGATGTTGTGATTGCGGCCTTGCTGGGCGCCGAAGAATTCGGATTTGCTACCACGCCATTGATTGCGATGGGCTGCGTCATGATGCGCAAATGCCATCTCAATACTTGTTCGGTGGGCATCGCCACGCAAGATCCGGTGCTGCGCAAGCGGTTTCAAGGGCAGCCGGAGCACATCATCAACTTCTTCTTCTTTCTGGCGGAGCAGGTGCGGCAGTATATGGCGGAGCTGGGCTTCCGGCGGATGGACGAGATGATCGGGCGCGTGGACATGCTTGAGGTTGAGCCCGCCGTCCATCACTGGAAGGGGCGTGGTCTGGATCTGTCGGCGATTCTCTATGAGCCGTCGATGCCGTCGCGGGTGGCGCGGCGATGTGTGCAGGCGCAGGACCACGGTCTGGAGCAGGCGCTGGATCACCAGCTTCTAGTCAAATCGCAGGCGGCAATTGAAAACCTCACGCCGGTGGTGTTCAGAATGCCGGTGCGCAATATTCACCGCTCGGTGGGAACGATGCTGAGTGGGGAGATAGCGCGCCGGCACGGGTCGGCCGGCCTGCCGGACGATACCATTCGGATTCATCTTGATGGATCGGCGGGACAAAGCCTGGGCGCATTCTTGGCTAAGGGAGTCACGCTGACGTTGGAGGGTGAGGCGAATGATTATGTAGGGAAAGGCCTGTCGGGAGGATGTCTGGTGGCGTATCCGCCGCGGCGATCGAAATTCGCTCCCGAAAAAAATATTCTGATTGGCAACGTCGCGCTTTACGGCGCGACCAGCGGAGAAGCGTTCTTCAATGGGGTCGCGGGCGAGAGATTTGCGGTGCGCAATTCAGGAGCGACCGCGGTAGTTGAGGGGGTGGGCGATCACGGCTGCGAATACATGACCAAGGGGGTGGTGTTGGTGCTCGGAGCCTGCGGCAGAAATTTTGCCGCCGGAATGAGTGGCGGAGTCGCCTACATTTATGACGAGCGGGGAGACTTCAGCGAAAAGCGGTGCAATCTGGAGTCGGTGGATCTTGTTCCGATTGAGGTGGTTCCGGTTTTCGACGGGCAGGATGCGCCGCGCGGCGAGGTTCGCCTTGCGGAAGCAAAAATTGTTAAGGATCTGATCACGCGACACCTCGGATTGACCGGCAGTCCGCGTGCCGCCTGGATTCTCGACCATTGGCCGGAAGCGTTGCCGCAGTTCATCAAAGTGTTTCCGCACGAGCATCAGAGGGTACTGGGAGTTCGCCGCAAACGCCAGCCTTACGCGACGACTCCGCCGCAAGCAGTTCGCGTGCCGGCGGGGCAGGTGCAACATGGGTAAGGACACGGGATTCCTGGAATACGCGCGCGAGCTTGCCCCGCGGCGTCCGGTGACGGAGCGGGTCAATGACTGGTTCGAAATCTATCGCGACTTTCCGGTGGAGAAGTTGCGCACCCAAGGCGCGCGGTGCATGGACTGCGGCGTTCCTTTTTGCCAGACGGGATGCCCGGTCAATAATCTGATTCCGGATTGGAACGATCTGGTGTATCACGGGCACTGGAAAGAAGCGGTGCGGCAATTGCACGCGACCAACAATTTTCCGGAGTTCACGGGCCGGATTTGTCCGGCGCCGTGCGAAGCGTCCTGTGTGCTGGGCATTAATCAGCCCGCGGTGACCATCAAGCAGATCGAAAAAAATATCGTGGAGCGCGGATTTGCGGAAGGCTGGATTCGTCCCGAGCCTCCGAAAGTTATCAGCGGAAAAAAAGTTGCCATTGTAGGTTCGGGGCCGGCGGGATTAGCTGCGGCGCAGCAGTTGCGACGCGCCGGGCACGGGGTGACGGTCTACGAGAAATCGGATCGCATCGGTGGATTGCTGGTCTACGGCATTCCGCAGTTCAAGATGGAGAAGCGCATCGTCGATCGGCGCCTAGAGCAGATGTCCGCGGAGGGCGTGAAGTTCGTGAGCAGCGCGGAAGTGGGGAAGAACGTCGCGGTCGAGGATCTACGACGTGAATTCGACGCCATTGTGCTTGCGGGAGGAGCCGAGCAGGCGCGCGATCTGAAGGTCCGGGGACGCGAACTGAAGGGAATTCATTTCGCAATGGAGTTTCTGCCGCAACAAAACCGGCGCTCGCTCGGCGACACGATCGAACCAGAATCCGAAATTTTGGCGACCGGCAAGCGCGTGGTCATTCTTGGAGGCGGGGATACGGGCGCGGATTGCCTGGGAACGTGCCATCGGCAAAAAGCGCTCTCGGTGCACCAGTTCGAGATTATGCCGAAGCCTCCGGAGGAACGCTCACCGCTGACGCCTTGGCCGCTCTGGCCAATGCAGTTGCGGACGGAGGGCGCGCACGAGGAAGGCGGGGTGCGCGATTGGAGTATCGCGACGACAAAGTTCACCGGTTCCCAGTCCGGATCGGTGGAGCAGTTGCATGCGGTGCGGGTTGGGCCGGCACCGAGATTCGAGCCGATTGCTGGTTCAGAATTTACGATGGACGCGGACCTGGTGCTCATCGCGATGGGCTTTTTGGGGCCGGTGCGGAATGGAATGATCGAACAGTTGGGAGTGAAACTCGATGCGCGCGGTAATGTGGCTACGGACCAGAACTATATGTCATCGGAGCCAGGAGTTTTCGCGGCGGGCGATATGCGGCGCGGGCAGTCGTTAGTTGTGTGGGCAATCGCGGAAGGCCGGAAGGCGGCGGCTTGTGTGGACGCGTATCTGAAGGTGAAAGCTATTCCGCTGCTGACGCAGGCGAGTTTGCGGGCTTCGGAACGACAGGTGGCGTTCTGATGTGCCGCCAGAAGTCACAAGAATTACCCCGTACTAGCGGAGATGGGGCAAGCCCCGTCTCTACGGGGTAGTGCGGTATCTCAGTATAGAAATGATGTATTCGGCATGGATTGCGGCAGGTATAATTGGCCGCACCGATGGCGCTCGCCTCTGGCAAGAAACTCGGTCCTTATGAAATTCAAGCCCCGCTAGGCGCGGGCGGCATGGGCGAGGTGTATCGTGCCACGGACACTCGCCTCGACCGGACGGTGGCGGTCAAGATTTTACCCAGTCATCTCTCCGATAATCCAGAGGCCAAACAGCGTTTCGACCGGGAAGCGCGGGCGATTTCTTCTCTGAACCATCCCAACATTTGCACTCTGCATGATGTCGGGCATCAGGATGGGATCGACTTTCTGGTCATGGAGTACCTGGAGGGCGAGACTCTAGCTGACCGGCTGACGAAGGGTGCGCTGCCGACGGAGCTGGTGCTGAAATACGGGATTGATATCTGTGAGGGGCTGGAGCGGGCGCACAAGAGCGGGGTGGTGCATCGGGATCTGAAGCCGGGCAACGTCATGCTGACGAAGACGGGCGCGAAACTGATGGATTTCGGGCTGGCGAAGGCGGCTCCGTCAGGTCCGGCGCCGGCTTCGAGCCTGACGATGACGACATCAGGTCCTTCAGCCGACCAGCCGCTTACGGCGCAGGGCACGCTGGTGGGAACGTTCCAGTACATGTCTCCGGAGCAGACCGAGGGCAAAGATGCGGACGTGCGCTCCGACATTTTTGCCTTGGGGGCGGTGCTGTATGAAATGGCGACGGGGAAGCGGGCGTTTACGGGGAAAAGCCAGGCCAGCATTGTGGCGGCGATTCTGGCTTCGGAACCAACGCCGATTTCGATAGTGCAGCCGATGGCGCCGCCGGCGCTGGCGCAGGTGGTGAAAACGTGCCTGGCCAAGGATCCGGATGAGCGTTTCCAGACGGTGCACGATATCAAGCTGCAGTTGAAGTGGATTGCGGAGGCGTCTGCAAGTCAACTCGCGGCGCCTGCCCGAGTACGTGCCCGGCGGGTGGTGCAGAAGCGGACATTAATGATTGCTGGCGCCGTGGGCTGGATTCTAGCGGCGGCCGCGGGTGCTTTTTTCGTGTCCAGCCGCTCCCAGCTTGAAGAGGCGCGACGACCGATGACGGCGTCGTGGGTGGCACCGGGCGATACGGAATTCGCGTCCGTTGTGGTCGGTGCGCCCGCACTTTCTCCGGATGGTTCGAAACTTGCGTTTCTTGCCGGTGGCGCTTCCGAATCAAAGGTGTGGGTTCGCGACCTGACGACCGGGACGGTTCAGCCAGTGGAAGGTGCGGATCGGCCTACGTTTCCTTTCTGGTCGCCCGATAGCAGGTACATTGGATTTTTCTCCGCCGGGAAGTTAAAGAAGGTGGCCCTGGCGGGCGGACCAGTGCAGGTGTTGTGCGATGCACCTGAAGGGCGCGGCGCATCGTGGAGTCCGCGCGGTGTCATTATCTTCACTCCTAACATTGCGGAGGCCCTCTACAAGGTGCCGGAGGGCGGTGGCGCGCCAGTGAAGATCACCGATACGAAGCCGGGTTGGACGAATCGCAATCCATACGTTTTACCCGACGGCGATCATTTCCTTTTCGTTGCTCGCGACACGGGCGGCAAGACCGCGCCCTCGGGTTCGTTATATGGCGCGTCTCTTTCTGGCGAGCAGCCTCGCCAGATTCTGGAATTCGGATCGAACGTGCAGTATTCCGAAGGATACCTGCTGTACCTGCGCGAAAGCGTGCTGGTTGCGCAGCGCTTCGATCCCAAATCGCTCAAGTTCAGCGGCGACCCCAAGCCGGTGGCGGAAAAGCTTGACTATTGGAACGCGCGCGATCTGGCCGCCTTCACCACCGCACAGGGCACGCTCGTCTTCCGTCACGGTTCGTTGCAGAAGACTCAACCCATGTGGGTGGACCGCAGCGGCAAAGAGTTGGGGCGGTTTGGCGAACCCGGGCTATATTCGCTGCCGCAGCCTTCTCGCGACGGGTCCGCGGTCGGCCTGGTGCGGCTGGATCCTGACACGGGCCGGGGAGACGTTTGGGTGGTGGATGCCAACCGGAACACGGTGTCCCGCAGCACATTCGCTGACGGGCCCAATGTTACGTATGCGTTTTCTCCGGACGGCAAAAGGATTGCGGTCGGTACCATGGCAGGCGCGGCCTCGGGTGGGTTGTGGATTCAGCCAACGAGTGGCTCAGGGAATCAGGAAAAACTGGAGACGCCGAGGATCTGGGCTGACGTGCTGAGCTGGTCTTCCGACGGGCGCTATCTTTTTCTCATGTTGCAGAACAACGCCACGCGCGAGGACATCTATTACGTTGATCTGAACGGCGACAAGAAATTGACTCCTTTCATACAATCGCCGGCCAATGACAACGGCGCTGTCCTGTCACCGAACGGCAAATGGCTCGCCTATGCTTCTGACGAGTCGGGCAGGTTTGAGATTTATGTGACCGCCTTCCCGGGTCCCGGCGGGAAATGGCAGGTTTCCAGCGGTGGCGGTAATTTTCCTTCGTGGAATGCGGATGGCAAGCAACTCTATTACAGCGTCGGGGACAAGCTAATGGTGATTCCGATTCAGAATGCCGAGACCTTTGAATTCGGAGCGCCGCAAGCTCTGCCCATCAATTTGAGTGAGTTCGCCTCGGTCGGATGGGCGGCGCCGGGCGAGCGCTTTCCCGCGCTAAAACCCCTGAGCGGAGGCCAGTCGAAACCTCAGGAGGTCATCCTCAACTGGACAGGAACGCTGAAGCAGTAGTCCACCTGCCCGCCGAGGATGGTAAATTAGAAGATTCATGTCCGCCCCTAATTCTCTCTTTATACGTACTGCCAAGGCTCAGCCTGTGGAACGCACGCCGGTGTGGTTCATGCGCCAGGCGGGCCGCTACATGGCGGAATATCGCGTTATCCGCAAACAATATTCCCTGATCGAAATCTGCAAGAAGCCGGAGGTCGCGGCGCAGGTCACCATTGAGGCGGCCGAGATTCTTAAGGTGGATGCGGCGATCATCTTTGCCGATTTGCTGCTGCCGCTGGAGGTCATGGGACTGCCCTTTCACTTTGCCGCGGGCGAGGGGCCGAAGATCGAAAAGCCAGTGCGGAGTGCGGAAGATATCGGCAACCTGCGCACCGATCGCGCGGCGGATCTGGGTTATGTGGCGGAAGCGGTCAAGTTGGTGTGTAAGCATTTCGGCGATTCATTGCCGGTGATCGGATTCTGTGGAGCGCCATTTACGCTGGCCAGCTACATGATCGAGGGTGGAGGCTCGCGCAACTACATTCATACGAAGAAGATGATGTATTCCGCTCCGGCGGCGTGGAACGAGTTGATGAAGAAACTGGTCGCGGTGACGGCCGCTTATTCCGCTGAGCAGGTGCGCGCGGGCGCTGACACCATTCAGATTTTCGATAGCTGGGTGGGCTGCCTGAGCGTGGAAGACTATCGGCGTTATGTTCTGCCGCATGTGACGGACCTGGTGAAGCGGCTGCAGAAGACGGGTGTACCCATCATTTATTTTGGCACCGACAGTTCGACGCTGCTGCCGTCGATGCAGGAGGCGGGAGCGGAAGTGGTTGGGCTCGACTGGCGCATTCCGCTGGACACGGGATGGAAGAGTCTGGGGTTCAAGGGCGCGGTGCAGGGAAATCTTGATCCGGTGCTGCTTTTTGCCGACTGGAAGGAACTCAAAGCGCGGGCGGAGGAAATTTTGCGGCAGGCGGGCGGACGGGCTGGCCACATTTTCAACCTGGGGCACGGCATTCTTCCGGAAACTCCGGTGGAAAACGTGAAAGCGCTGTGCGATTTCGTACGCGAGCAGTCGGCGGATTTCAAGAATCGGGCCACGGGGTAATCGGGCCATTGAATATTTCCGACAGCTTATAGAAGTAGAAGTGAAGATGGAGTTTGCGAAATGATGTCCTGTCCGCTGGGTCTTGCCGGCCAGTGTTATTGTGCGAACCAGGTAAGTTCGTTCGAGCCTGGAAAAGCCGCTGCGAAGACCGCGGTGCTGCTGCTGGCCCATGGTAGTCCCGAGAACCCCGATCAGATTCCTGAATTCTTGCGTTACGTTACTGGCGGGCGTCCGCTACCGGCGACGGTGGTCGAAGAGATACGGCATCGTTATTCGTTGATTGGATTCTCGCCGCTCGCCTGCTGGACCCTTCTGCAAGCCGACCAGCTTGCACAGGCATTAGAAATGCCAGTGTTTGTCGGCATGCGCAACTGGAAGCCTTTCATCGGCGATGCGGTGAAGAAAATCGCGGATAAACGATATGAGCGGGTGATCGCAGTCTGCCTGGCTCCGCAAAATTCGCGCACCAGCGTGGGACTTTATCGCAGCGCGGTCGGCGGGAGTGATCTTCCTTTCAAGATGGAGTTCGTCGCGGAGTGGCATGACGAGGCGCTGCTCGGCAAGGCGTTCGCGGAGAAATTTCGCGCGGGATGGAAGCGGGCTTGCGCGGAACAGGGCGCGAAGCTGCCCGTCATTTTCACCGCCCACAGCGTTCCGGAGCGCACGATTGCGGAAGGCGATCCCTATGAGAGGCAAGCGAAAGAGACGGCCGAACTGGTGGCGCGCGAGGCAGGCCTGGCGGCCGCAGACTGGACGTTCGCGTTCCAGAGCCAGGGCATGTCAGGGGGCGCGTGGATTGGACCTTCGGTAGAGGACACAATCAGAAGTCTAAAAGTAAAAGGGCACAGCGGCGTGTTTCTGCAACCGGTCGGATTTCTATGCGATCACGTCGAGGTGCTGTTCGATATCGACATTTTTTTCAAACAGTTTGCAGAAAAGGAAGAGATGCGCCTTTGGCGAGCGGAGTCGTTAAACGGGTCGAAGACGCTGACCGCAGCCCTGGCAGAAGTGGTCCGCAGCCGTTTGTAAATTTCGGCAGTGGGACGCGGCGAGCCGGGTTTCTACGACAGAGCACCGCCAACACCACGTGCAAGGTACTCATGAAACGAATTGCGATCATTGGTGGCGGAATCTCCGGCCTTTCGGCCGCGCACACCTTGGAAGAGAAGCGCCAGGGCGGGTTTCCGATCGAGTACGTTTTATTCGAATCGAGTGCGCGACTGGGCGGCGTCATGGTGACGGATCGCGTGGAGGGCTGCCTGGTGGAAGCCGGGCCAGATTCGTTTCTTACCGAAAAGCCGTGGGCGAGCGATCTCTGCCGCAAGATTGGACTGGGCGACCAACTGATCGGATCCAACGACGCGGAGCGCAAAACCTACATTTTGGTTAGAAACAAGCTAGTGGTGATGCCCGATGGGCTCATGTTCATGGTGCCGACCAAGATTATGCCCACGGTGTTGTCGCCGCTTTTTTCGTGGGGGACAAAGTTACGGATGGCAGCCGAGTGGTTTCATCCGCCGCACAAAGCGACCGGCGATGAAACGGTATCCGAGATGGTGGAGCGGCACTACGGTTCGGAGATGGTAGATTTGCTGGCCGATCCGTTGCTCTCGGGTGTTTATGGGGGCGAGGCTTCGCAGTTGAGCGTGCGCGCGGTTCTGCCCCGCTTCGCCGATATGGAAGCGAAGCACGGTAGCCTTGGCCGAGCGATGCTGGCTGCGCGCCGGAAAATGGGGGCAGTGACGAAGGGTCCCGCGAAGCCGCTATTCACTTCGCTGAAGGATGGCATGCAGCAGATGACCAACGCACTGGTGGCGCGACTGGAAGGGAACGCGCTGAAAACATCTACTCCGGTGCAAGCGGTGCTGCCGCAAGGGGAGGGATGGATGGTGCAGGCGAGGGATGGCGGCGGGCATTTTGACGCAGTGATTCTGGCAACGCCTACCCATGCCGCCGCGGGGGTGCTGCGGAATGCGGATGCGAACCTGGCGCGCGAATTAGGCGATATACAGTACAGTTCCTCGGTGACGGTCACACTTGGTTATGACGAAAAGGTGCGCCGGTCACTGCCGCCGGGCTTCGGGTTTCTGGTGCCGCGCAGCGCCGGACGCCGGATGCTTGCGGCCACGTTTGTGCACAATAAGTTTCCGCACCGCGCGCCGGAAAATCGCGCCATCGTGCGCTGCTTTCTCGGGGGAGCGCGCGACGAAGAGATCCTGCAATCGAGCGAAGAGAAAATTCTGCAAATCGTTCGCGATGAACTGGGGCAAGTGGTAGGAAATGCGTTGGCTGCCGAGCCACTTTTTGCGCGAGTTTACAAATGGAAATCGGCGATGGCGCAGTATTCTGTCGGCCATCTGGAGCGTTTGCAGCGGATTGAATCGCTGCGGCAGAAACTTCCCGGGTTGGCGCTGGCGGGCAATGGCTATAGCGGTATTGGCGTTCCTGACTGCGTTCGTTCGGGCGCCGAGGCGGCGACCAAAGCCCTTGCGGTGGTGGGGTCGTCTACCGCCGCGGACCCTTCGCTCCGCTCGAGATGATGAACTTCAGCTTAGCGACGTTGCTCCTGATTGGCTGCGTTGAATGCCTTTGATTACCTGCGTAACCTGCCCTCAGAAGTTTTCTTGCGAGAAACTACGGAGCTGAGGCGGGGTTTGTACCATTGAGGACACGACCGCCTGGTTGATCCATCGAGGGAGACGCTATGAAAACTTTGCTGACTCTGCTTTGCTTTGCGGGAAGTATTAGTTTTGCGCAGCAAAACGCATCGCAGGATATGAAGGGCATGAACATGCCGGGGCATGATATGTCGCAAATGTCCGCGCAAGATTCAGGAGAAGACTCGGAGGCGAGCGCGCACGCCATGCATTCCATGGAAGGGCATCACATGGACATGGGCCCGCACATGAAGATGACGGCGCTGCGCACTCCGCAGCCGGGCGATGGCGAGAAGGCGCAGCGGGTGGTAGACACGGCGCGTGGGGTGATGGAAAAGTACAAGGATTATCACGTTGCGCTGAGCGAGAGGTTTGTGATTTTCCATCCGGAAATTCCGCAGAAGCAGTATCACTTCACCAACTACCGCTATGCGATGGAGGCGAGGTTCGAGTTCAATCCGGAGCATCCGACTTCTCTGCTGTACGAGAAGAATGGCGATGACTACCGTTTGGTGGGGATCATGTACACGGCTCCGAAACGCTTCACCGAGGACGATCTGAACCAGCGCATCCCGCTGAGCATAGCGCAGTGGCATGAGCATGTGAATTTCTGCAAGGCGCCAGAGGGCCACAAAAGAGAAGTGTTGGGACCGAATCCCAGGTTCGGGCTGCGAGGATCGATCGTCACAAAAGAAGAATGCGACGCGGCGGGCGGAGATTTTCATCCGATCGTGTTTAACTGGATGGTCCACCTTTATCCTCTGGAAAAAGATTCGGCACAGATATGGTCGGTGGAGCGGCAGCACGCCGATTGAGACGGGAATAACGGGCGGTGGCGGTTTGCCGTTCGCACGGCCCGTGAATATCATCGTTTCATCATGAAATGGACCTGGGTGTTCCTGGTGTGTTCGCTGCTTGCATCGGGGTATGGGCAAACCGCGGCGGATTCCAGAAAAGAAGTAGATTCGGTTTATCCTGCTGCGCGCGATTTCTACATTGATCTTCATCAGAATCCGGAGTTGTCGTCGCATGAAACCCAGACGGCAGCCAAACTTGCTGCGCGTTTGCGCGGCTTCGGCTACGACGTTACGGAGGGAGTCGGCGGCACCGGAGTGGTGGCGATTCTGAAGAACGGCACCGGTCCGACGGTGATGCTGCGCACGGAACTCGATGCGCTGCCGGTCGAAGAAAAGACTGGACTGCCCTATGCGAGCAAAGTGCACGCCAAGGACGACTCCGGGCGCGATGTTCCGGTGATGCATGCCTGCGGACACGATCTGCACATGGCGGCACTGGTGGCAACGGCGGCCATCATGGCGCACAACAAAGAAAGCTGGCACGGCACGCTGATGCTGATTGGACAGCCGGCGGAGGAGACGATCTCCGGGGCGAAGAGAATGATCGCGGATGGCCTGTTCACGCGCTTTCCGAAACCGGCGGTGGGTGTGGCGCTGCATGTCGGCAATGATCTTCCGGCGGGCGAGGTCGGGATCACGCCTGGGGTGTACAACACAAATGCCGATTCCCTGCGAATCACAATCTATGGGAAGGGCGGCCATGGCTCGGCGCCGCAGACGACGATTGATCCGATTGTGATCGCCGCCAGGACGATACTGGCACTGCAGACCATCGTCTCGCGCGAAGTGAAGCCGGGAGAAATGGCGGTGGTGACGGTGGGCTATATCCGGGCAGGAACGAAGAACAACATCATTCCCGACCAGGCGGAGCTGGGATTGACGGTGCGAACTTACGATGCGGATGTCCGGAAGCAGATTTTGGTGGCCATCACCCGTGTCGTGAAAGCTGAGGCGCTGGCCGGCGGAGCGCAACAGGAGCCGCTGATTGAGCACTATGAATCGACGGACTCGGTCTATAACGATCCGGGTCTGGCGGCGCGACTGAGAGCGCCTCTTGAGGCGGCGCTGGGAAAAGGGAATGTCCTTGCCACGGAGCCAATTACGCCCTCGGAGGACTATGCTTTTTTTATCGAGCAGGGCGTCCCGTCGCTTTATATGAGGCTGGGCGGAGCTGATCCGCAGAAGTATGCGGAAGGCAAGAAAACGGGGGTTCTGCTGCCGTCGAATCACTCGTCATTGTTTGCACCCGATGTGGATCCTGCGCTTCGCACGGGCATAGCGGCGGAGGTCGCCGTGCTGCGGTACCTGCTGAACCCAGCTTCGAACTGATCAGGTCAAGAGACCATTTTGCGCGATCACCCGATTTTGATCGCTCTGCTATTCTGAACTTTTCCTCATTCTAATTCCCATGAACAGTGCTGCGCCCGCGAGCCGATGGAAGATCATTGTTGCCTTTGCGCTGGTTTACGTCTTCTGGGGATCGACTTATCTGGGCATTGGGATTGCGGTGGAGGAGATTTCTCCGGGGGTGATGTGTGCCGCGCGATTTTCAATCGCGGGCATCCTGATGCTGGCGTATTGTGGGCTGACCGGACGCCGCATTCGCTTTACCGCGCGCCAGCTTAGCCAGTTGGCGGCGGTGGGCATTCTGCTGCTGATGGGCGGCAATCTTACGCTTTCCTATGCGGAGCGGGTGGTTCCGACTGGCCTGTCGGCGTTGCTGGTGGCGGTGACTCCACTGTGGTTTCTGGTGCTGGACAGCCTGTTGCTCGGCGACCATCACATTTCGCGGCGCGGCAAGATCGGGCTGGCGATCGGGATTGCGGGGGTGGTGGTGCTGATCTGGCCCGATCTTCAGCACTCGAATTCGCTTGGGCATCGCGAGCTGTGGTGGTCGCTCGGGCTGCAACTGGGATCGTTCAGCTGGGCATTCGGTTCGGTGCTGTCGAAAAAATGGCAGACGGTGAAGACCGATCCGTTTGGCGCCATCGCGTGGCAAATGGTGTTTGCGGGGATGGCGAATCTGATTTTCGCGCTGCTGATCGAAAGGCACGGCCGGGTGGTGTGGACGCTCCGCGGGGTGGGCGCGATTCTGTATCTGGTGGTGTGCGGCTCGTGGATCGGGTACACGGCTTATATCTGGCTGCTGCAGCACGTTCCGACTTCGAAGGTTTCGACGTATGCCTATGTGAACCCCGTGGTCGCGGTGTTTTTGGGCTGGTTGGTGCTGCACGAGCGCATCGACCGGTATATCGCAATGGGGAGCGCGATCATTGTGGCTTCAGTGGTGTTGGTGACCAGTGCGAAGGTTTCGCAGCGGAGCGCGGCGGACGAGGTTCCTGCTGTGGAGGCGGGAGATTAGTTGCGGGGTTCTCAGGCTTCTCGCAATCAGGGCCATGGGGTTGCGATGAATTATGGTGATTCTGGTCTTACAGTTTCACGAAAACCCGTTCACAGTCGTGGCGGCTCTCGCCGCGAGGGCGGTTAGGGTTCTGGTTCTTCGGCGTCGCTGACAAGATCGATCACGCGACTTTTTATGTTGAAGACCAGTTCCTGATTATTTGCAGGATGGAAGGTGACGCGGGTAGGGGCACGCACCCAGACGGGGGCGGGACATTCGGAGTCGGGATCGTCACTTCCGCCGGGCTCGCCGGCATCTTTTTTCAGGATAGGCTTGCGGCGGCCGACCTGGGCTACGACGGCGTAGAGTTTCTTGCCATCTTCCGAGACTCCGCAGAAGGCGATGTAGTCGCGATACCAGCTGGCGGTGGAGTAGAAAGGGTCGAACTCGGGAAGGTTGAGTTGGGAGACGTGTCCGGTGAGACGGTCGACGAGCAGCCAGCCTCCGCGTTGCCACTGCCAGCGCGGGTTGCCGGAGGAGGCGAATTCCGAAGGTAAGGCATCGTTGACGCGAAAGACGCGCCGGACCGCGAACAGCCGGTCGGTAAGTTCGTGCAGAGGGCCGGTGGTGAACTCCTTGAGGCGGGTGTCGACGAGCAAGGCGCGGACTTTGAGATCGAGCATGGTTTGTCCGGAGGCACTGGGCCATTTGACCGAGGTCCACTTGCCGAAGGTGATAACGTGCGGCTTGGCGACGGCTTGGCATTCACACCAAGGCAGACAGACGAGGATGAGGACGATGATGGAGGACGGCAGAAGTTTCCGCGACATGATGAGAGGGTGGCATGGGCCGGCGGATGCTTGCTAGGACGGATGAACAGGGGAAATGTTCGGTTTTGCGCTGAAGGCGTCTTTATCAGAGCTTTCCGGGGAGGGGTGGAATCTCTGGTCCCAAAGGCGGGACGTGGGCGCCGGGCAATTCCTGGGGCTCGTGGAATTGAAAATGGTTTTCAGTTAACATGACTTCTTAATATGGCTGCTAAACATGGCTTCTAAAAGAGGCGGGTAGAACAGCTCGTAAAGCAGGTCTTGTAAAAACAGAAATTGTAAACATTGGTTGCAATCTGAGGCTGCAGTGCGCGGCTGTAAAGCATTGCCGAGAAGCAGGTGCAGTGATGAGCCTTCCACCAAAGGATGAGCGGACAACCCTTTCATTGCCATCGCGTTCTTATGTCCGTATGGGCGAGTTACTGGCGGGGGGACGCCGGAAGCAGTCGATTCTGGTGGTGGATGACAATCTGGTGAATGCGACGTTGCTGAGGGAAATGCTGGCGGGACGCGGGTATCCGACAGTCGCGGTGCAGAACGCGGCAGCGGCGGAGGCGGAGATTGCGCGCGATGCTCCCGATCTGATTCTGCTGGACGTGATTATGCCGGGCAAGACGGGTTACGAGCTCTGTCACGAACTGAAAGAGGACGCGCGGACGCGGCTGATTCCGGTGATTATGATTACCGGCCTGAGCGCGCAGGAAGACCGGGTGAAGGGCATTGAAGCGGGAGCCGACGATTTTCTGACCAAGCCGATTTGTCCCGAAGAGTTGTTTGCGCGAGTGGGATCGCTGCTGAAGTTGAAGGAATTCACCGACGAGCTTGAGACCGCGGATTCGGTGCTGTGCACGCTGGGGCTGAGCGTGGAGGCGCGTGACCCTTACACGGAAGGACACTGTGAACGGCTAGCGCGTAATGCCGCGGAGCTCGGACGCTTTCTCGGCGTGGACGAAGAATGCATTGTGGCCCTGGAGCGTGGAGGATATCTGCACGATCTGGGGAAGATCGCGGTGCCGGATGAGATTCTGAAGAAGGGGAGCGATTTAACGGCGGGGGAGTGGGCGATCATGAAGCAGCATCCGGTGACGGGCGAGAAGATATGCCGGCCGCTGAAGTCGCTGCGGCTGGTGCTTCCGATCATCCGGCATCATCACGAACATTCGGATGGCAGCGGCTATCCGGACGGTTTGCGGGACGGCGAGATCCCGCTGCTGCCACGCATTTTGCAGGTGGTGGATATCTACGATGCTTTGCGAACCGCGCGTCCGTATAAGCCGCCGCTCGGTCACGAGCAAGCCGCGATCACAATGCGTGCCGAGGCGAGAAGCGGACTTTGGGACGAAGAGCTGGTTTCGGAATTCTTCGACATGCTCGGCAAGCGCCAGCAAGTCGCGTGAGATTATTGAGGCCTGGCGTGGGCCTTCAATCGTTCCAGGAGCGGATGCCTCAATGATTCAATGTCTTCAAGTTTTAATTCCTTGACCTACTCCATCATCATTCCCGCCTACAACGAAAGCGTGCGCATCCGGCCGACGCTGCATGAGATTCTCCGGCAGGTCACGGAACAGAAGTGGGATGCGGAGATTCTGGTGGTGAACGACGGATCGAGCGACGACACGGCGGAGGTGGTGCGGGAATATGGCCGGCTGCATCCGCAAGTATTGCTGTTGGAGAATCCGGGCAATCGCGGCAAGGGTTACAGCGTACGCAATGGGATGCTGCATGCGCGCGGCGACATTTGCCTGTTCACGGACGCCGATCTTTCTTCGCCGATCACGGAGGCGCAGAAATTGTTTGACGCGATCGACGATGGCGCGGATATCGCCATCGGATCGCGCTGGCTGCGGGCGGAGTTGCAGACGGAGCGGCAACCGCTGTACCGGCAGCTCTTCGGACGCATCTTCAATCTGGCGCTGCGGGTGATTCTTGGGTTGCGGTTTGCCGACACGCAATGCGGATTCAAAGCTTTCCGGCGGGATGCGGCGCAACGTATATTTCCCTGGCAGAAGATTGAACGCTGGGGATTCGATCCCGAGATACTTTTTCTGGCGCGGCGAGCAGGAATGCGGGTAGAGGAGATTCCAGTGCTTTGGGCGCACAGCGAGGGGACGCGGCTGCACCCTTTCCGCGATGGCCTGCGGATGTTCGTGGAGGTCCTGCGGATCCGGTGGAACGCGCTGACGGGAGAATACGCGGGTGAGGCAGTGGTGTCGGCGGAGAAATTGTAAAGGGCGGCGGGGTCTGGTTGAGGCGAAGCGCACCACGGGCATCGAAATGCATAGGTCCTTCCGCTTGGGCGGGCGCGCAGGGTCACGAAGACAATCGACCCGATGAAATCAACGCACGATGGCTAATTGCGCAGGTGCGGTTCGTCGGGCATGGTCAAGGGGGCGGCGGGCTTCGGTTCGAGCAGCGATAGTTGCTGCTCCGCCAACCGCGATTTGTGCTCGTCGTAGGCGCGGATGATTCTCTGCACCAGATGATGGCGCACCACGTCGGTTTCGTCGAAATGCACGAAAGCGAGTCCGTTCACGCCCTGCAGAATATCGACGGCTTCGATCAAACCGCTGCGACGCGCGTTGGGCAGGTCGATCTGGGTGACGTCACCAGTGATCACGGCCTTGGAATTAAATCCCAGGCGGGTGACGAACATCTTCATCTGCTCGGAGGTGGTGTTCTGCGCCTCGTCGAGGATGACGAAAGAATCGTTGAGAGTGCGTCCACGCATGAAGGCGATGGGAGCGATCTCGATGATATTTTTTTCGAGATAGCGTTCGACGCGCTCAGGCTCGAGCATGTCGAAGAGGGCGTCATATAAGGGACGAAGGTAGGGATCGATCTTTTCCTGCAAGGTGCCGGGAAGAAAGCCGAGGCGCTCTCCGGCTTCGACCGCGGGCCGCGCCAGAATGATGCGATTAACCTGTTTGTTGAGCAGAGCGGAGATCGCCATGGCCACGGCGAGATAAGTCTTGCCGGTGCCGGCGGGGCCTACGCCGAAGACCATGTCGTGCTGTTCGATGGCTTCGAGGTAGCGGCGCTGGTTGGGACTTTTGGGCTGGACGGTGCGGCGTCCAAAGGAACGCTGGCGGCCGGCTTCGGCGAGTCCGCGCAGAGTGGCGTTGGGATCGCCGACGACCACGCGCAACATGCTGCTGAGGTCTCCGTTAACGAACTGGTGCCCGGCCTTGCGCAGGTGCTCGTAGTCGGCGAAGAGCTGTTCGGCGCGGGCTACATCGCGGGGGGCGCCTTCGAGTTCAATGCTGTCGGAGCGGAGATCGATGTTGATGTTGAGGCCGTCTTCGAGGACGTGGAGATTTTCATCGCGCGTGCCGAACAGGGTCGAGATATCAGGGGTGAGTGCGATATTTTTTTTCATTCAGGAAATGTGTTCGCCGCCTCCAGCAGCCGGACAGGGCTCACTCGTGGTTGCAGTGATGAGATGTGAGTAACCGGGAAGTGGTTGACAGAAACATGGTTGGGACAAGTGGGGAAGAAACGTGGCAGAGGGTTTTTTGCACGCGAAGGACTCAAGAGGGAACTGGAGCCAACCGGATTGCGCACCCCGACTACGGGGCGGTTACCAACCATTTGAAACCAGCGTAGCGCGGGCGGAGTTCGGAGTCAATGGCGGAAGCGTGCGGGTGAGGGCAGAGAGCTGTCGCATCGGGGCCATCAGGCCGGAGAACTGACGGAGTCAGGGCTGGAACTCAGCGTCTCCCGCCTGCCATAACAGGAACGACATCTCATCGGCAAACTCCAAGTCGTGTTGGGCTCGGGTAGAGCCCATGCCGTGTCCGGCATCGTAATCGACGCGCAACAGGACTGGTTTGCGGCTTGAAGTGGAGGCTTGCAGGCGCGCCGCCATCTTGGCGGGTTGCGACGGATCCACGCGGGGATCGTTAATTCCGGCGGTCAGCAGAATGCCCGGGTAGGCAGTACCGTGCTTGACGTGCTGATAGGCGTCCATAGCATAAAGTCCCTTAAAGCCGTCAGGATCGGTGATGGAACCGAACTCGGCGATGTTGGGTGGACCGTTGGGAGTAAATTCCATGCGCAGAGCATTGGAGCAGCCGACGCGAATCAGTGCCGCCGAGAACAGATCGGGGCGCTGGGTGATGGCGCCGCCGATGAGGATGCCGCCAGCGCTGGTGCCTTCGCCGGAGAGCCGCTGCGGGCTGGTGTACTTGTTGTCGATGAGGTACTGGGCGCTGGCGATGAAATCGTCGATGGTGTGCTGCTTGGTGAGCTTGTATCCGGCGCGGTACCATTCTTCGCCGTATTCGCCACCTCCGCGAACGTGGGCGAATGCGATTACGCCTCCGCGTTCGAGCCACGCTACCCAAACCGGATCGAAGAATGCATCGTAGGAGATGCCGTAGGCGCCGTAGCCGATGAGGTGCGTGGGGCGATTGCCGTCGAGTTTGAGGTTTTTGGCGCGGATGATGGAAAGCGGAATCATGGTTCCATCGGCGCTCTTCGCCTTCATTTCGACGGCTTCGTAGGCAGAGGTGTCGATCGGTAAAGGAGGCTGGATTCCGGTGTCGGTGCCGGAGGTTCGCTGGGGGTCGTAGGCCAGCCAACTGGGAGCGGAAGTCCAGGAGACGACGTGTACCAGCGCGCCGGTCTCGGTCGGGGTGGTCGAAATGGCAGCCACGGAGAGGCCTTGGCCAGCGGGCACGGCCTCGATCCGGCCGTCGAAAGAGAGACGGCGCATGCGTCCGATACCGCCATCGAGATCGCGAATGTAGATGCCATCTTTCGCCACATCCGCTTCCTGAATCACAACTTCACTGGCAGGAACGACGACGGTGGCGTGTTCCACATCGGGATGCTTGAGGCTGGTCCGAGTAACTTCGTAGTGCGGCTTGTTCTTGTGCGTTACGAGGTAAATGTCGTCCTGGTTAACGTCGAAGCGGACGACGGCGGCATCCACATCGAATAGTTTTTTCCATTGGATGGTCGAGGATTGCAGTTGATCGAGCGGCACGTAGTAGGCGGTCACTTCGTTTTCGGTGCCGTGCGCCACGAGGCCGAAGAGGTAGGGCGATGCCGGAGAGTAGGCGATAAAGCTCAGGTCGTTGTCTTCGATTTTCAATGGACCAGTTTTCATTTCCTCGGAATAGCCGTAGCCGAAGACGAAGCGATCGTGCTCCGGATCGCGGCCTAATTCGTGTAGATAGACTCGACTGCGCTGTTCGAAGGCGGTGCGCGGCATGCCGGGCGTCATTTTTTGCAGGCGGTTGTAGAGAAAAGATTGGTTGCCGGGCAACCATGCGACGGCACCGAAGCGGCAACGGTCGATGGCATCGGGCAATTGCTTACCGGTTGACGTTTCAAGGATGTGAATTACGCTCTCCTCGGAGCCGCCGGTGGAAATTCCGTAGGCGACCAGAGCGCCATCGAGGGAGGGTTGAAAGTAGTCGATCGAGGAATGCACGTCATCTTTGGTGAGAAGTTCGGGATCGAGGAGCAAGCGCTCTTTGGAACTGGCGCTAGCCGTCGCGTTGTCCCGCACATAGAGCTTCAGGTTATCTGCGCCAGCATCGGCCTTAAGGTAGAAAAGCTTCCCGCCCCAAACCTGTGCTCCGCGAACCCGGCTGCTCGACAGATCGAGAGCTTTAACGCGAGCGAGGAATTTTTCGCGTCCTGGGATGCGGCTCAGGGTGACGCGGGTATAGTCATCCTGCGCCTTCATCCACTGAGCGACCTTGGGCTCGTGCCAGTTCTCCAGCCAGCGGTAGGGATCGGTTACGGTTTGCCCGTAAAAGGTCTCGGTGACGTCCTGTCGGTCGGTGGGTGGGGGCGCGGACTGGGCGTTCAGTGGCGAGGTTGCCGCGATGGCTGAGAGCAGGGCGATCCCGAAACAAAACCTGGTTTTCAGTTGGATAGGGAGGGAGGGTGGCATAGACCGACTCCTTGAGCGCGGAACTGGATTGGGCCCGAGGAGGATGATAGCAGACTGCAAGATGCGGCGAACTCTTCTGGCTGCGTGGCCGGGAGTACCATGGGCAACAGACTTCTTAAGCACAGAGGACGCGAAGATCCACTGGGAAAAACCAGGAATTGTTAGGCGTCGTGACGTTGAAGGCCCTGCAGGCTAGCCCACACGGCGCGATCTTTCGCCCACGCCCGCAACTGTGCAATTTCCTCGGCGCGAGTGATCGACAACGGCACGGTGGACGAAAGCGCGTTTATCAGATCTTCGGCGCTCAGGTCCTGTTTGCGGGCAAAGGCGGCGTATAGGGCGGTTTGGACTACGGATTCGATTTCTGCTCCGGAGAAGCCTTTGGCTGCTTCGGCGACGGGATCAAGATCGTAGTTCGCGGGATTGCGTTTGCGTTTGGTCAGTTGGATGGCGAATATCTGTCTTCGTTCGGCGGCGTTGGGCAGGTCTACGAAGAAGAGTTCGTCGAAACGGCCTTTGCGGATCAACTCCGGTGGCAGGACGGTTACGTTGTTGCAGGTGGCGGCTACGAAGACGGCGGGCTTGCGGTCTTGCATCCAGGACAGAAACGCCGCCAGCAGGCGGGAGGAGACTCCGGCGTCGGCGCTGGCGGAATCGGCGCCGCTGCCAGCAAAGACTTTTTCCAGTTCGTCGATCCACAGAACGCACGGGGCGAGGCCTTCGGCTACGCGGAAGACCTTCTGGATGCGCTTCTCGGTTTCGCCGATGAATTTGTCGTAGACGGCGGCGGTGTCGAATTTCACCAGAGGAAGCTGCCATTCTCCGGCTATGGCCTGCGCGCAGAGACTCTTGCCGCAGCCCTGGACGCCGAGGATGATGACGCCTTTGGGCGGATCGAGGCCGAACTGGCGGGCGCCATCGTCCCAGGCGCCGCGACGCTGTTCGAGCCAGCGCTTCAGGTTGTCGAGACCGCCGACGCTCGACATGTTGTCGGTGGCTTCCACGAAATCCAGCATTTCGGAGCGCTTCAGCAGCGCCTGCTTGGCGTCGAGAACATCGGTGACGCAGTCGGGCGAAAGCGCCATGCGGCCCACGATAGCCTGCGAGATCACGCGTTCGGCGGTTTCTTCGGTCAGGCCGCGGAGATTGCCGGCCATCGCGTCGACGCCATTCGAGTCGAGCTGGAGTTTCAGGGTATGGGTAGCAGCCATGCGGGTGTAGGTTTCGCGGATGATTTCGCGCAGGCGGCCGCGGTCGGGGAGCGGGAGATCGAGAAACTCTACCAATCCCGCCAATTCGGCAGGCATTTCGATGGTGGGGGCGGTCAGCACCAGAGTCCGGCGGTTAGCGGAGAATTTTTGCCCTACGTCGCGCAGACGGCGCACGATGACGGGATTGTCCAGGTGGCGATGGAAATCCTTGAGCACGAATACGGCTTCGATGGTCATGGTCTCAAGATTGGCCAGGGCCTGCACCGGGTCGGCAGTGTTATAGATGGCTGTCTTCGGAGCGGTGGCGTCGGAGGCGGTTGGCGAGAGCATGGCTGGCGCGAACCGGCCGGCTTCGCTCCTGCCTTGAGACATTGCGGCGCGGGCTTGCAACGGCGGCTGGACGGGCGGGCTGGCGGAGCGGACGAGGCCATCGGCGATGGTCCATTCGAAGACGGCCAGGCTCAGGTCGGAGCAGGCGGAGCGGACGAGCGAAAGAGCGCGAACTTCCTCGACCGTCTCCATGATGACGATCGGGGTCGAGGAGTTGATTAGGACTTTCAGGCGTTCGAGTGGATTCGCGTCCGCAGGCATCTCTATTTGACCCGGTGTGAGTTGCTCCCGTAGAATACAGGTTCGGTTCCTACCGGAATATCCTCCTGGTGCAATCCAGGCAACAAAGGTAATCAAGCCGCATGGCGAATCATTTTTCGGCGATGAAGCGCGCCCGACAGACAACGAAGCGAACCGCCCGCAACCGGGCCAATAGTTCACAGTTGCGCACCGCTCTGCGAAGCATGCGCGAAAGCCTGGAAAAAGGCGATAAGGCGGCCGCGGACAAGACCTACCGCGAGACGACCTCGGCGCTGGATAAGGCGATCCAGAAGGGTGTTTTGCACGAAAACACGGCCTCACGCTACAAATCCCGCCTGTCGGCGCGGCTGACCGCTCTTAAGTAGAAGCTGGCGAGGGCTTTAGGGCGTGTATTGGGAAGGTTAATCGTCCAGCCTAAATTCTTCTTGACCCTCCTGAGCGGTTTGTTATACTTAGGCGTTCTCTGGACATGTGAGCCGCTTTCTGCGCGTCCTTGAGAGCCTCCGCCCGCGTTGTGGAACTCCTTGAGAATTGAGCAACTTTCGGGATGGGTGGGGCATCTATTTTAGTAATTCTGGCAAATCCCTTTTGAAGTAGATTCCTTTGGACCTAGCCTGGATTGAAGGGTTCGGCTGACCGAAATCGAAATCGATAAAGCCCAGTGGCGGGATGGGATCGCAGCCTAAATTATTATTGTTGAAGGAGAAGGAGAAAGACCGAACATGCGTTCTGATCGAGTTTTTGACGCCTTACATACTTTGCGGAACCGGTACATGCTGTGCCAGCTTGCCTCGAAGGCAACGCGGAAATTTCACCGGCCAAACACCCGCATTCAGGAAACCATGAACGATGTTTTTGACAAGATCGCCGATGCGGAACGTCATGACATTCTGAGCGAACCCGAGAACTTTGCCGAAGCACAACGGCGAGCTGCTTAAGCGGCTCCGCCGTGTGCCCGCACGGCGGCAAAGCAATCCCATCCCCCGACAGAGGAACTACAATCCCTCCCGAAGAAGAAAACCCACGTAGGTAAATATGACTATTGCTGAACTGAAAGAAAAAAATATAACCGAGCTGACCAAGATCGCCCGATCATTGGAGCTGCCGGGCGCCAGCGGACTCCGCAAACAGGACCTCATCTTCAAAATCCTGCAGGCGCAAAGTGAAAAAGAAGGCCACATCTTCGCCGAAGGTGTGTTGGAGATCCTCCCTGACGGCTACGGCTTCCTGCGCTCGCCCGACTACAACTACCTGCCCGGGCCCGACGACATTTACGTGTCGCCCTCGCAGATCCGCAAGTTCGACCTGAAAACCGGCGACACCATCAGCGGACAGGTGCGTCCTCCGCACGAAGGCGAAAAATATTTCGCCCTGGTCAAGATCGAGGCGGTCAACTTCGAGTCGCCCGACGAGGCCCGCAACAAGATCCTGTTCGACAACCTGACCCCGCTCTATCCCCAGGAGCGCCTGAAGCTTGAAACCACCCGCGAAAACATCAGCGCCCGCGTCATGGACCTGCTGACCCCGCTCGGCAAAGGACAGCGCGGCCTGATCGTTTCCCCGCCCCGAGCCGGCAAAACCATGCTGCTCCAGAACGTGGCCAACTCCATCACCACCAACCACCCCGAAGTCGTCCTGATGGTCCTTCTGATCGACGAACGCCCCGAAGAAGTCACCGACATGCAGCGCTCCGTAAAAGGCGAGGTCATCTCGAGCACCTTCGACGAGCCCGCCGCCCGCCACGTCCAGGTAGCGGAAATGGTGATCGAAAAAGCCAAAAGACTCGTCGAGCACAAACGCGACGTAGTCATCCTGCTCGATTCCATCACCCGCCTGGCCCGAGCCTACAACACCATCGTCCCGCCCTCCGGCAAGGTCCTCTCCGGCGGCGTCGACTCCAACGCCCTCCAGCGTCCCAAGCGTTTCTTCGGATCAGCCCGCAACATCGAAGAAGGCGGCTCTTTGACCATCATAGCGACGGCCTTAATCGACACCGGCTCCCGCATGGACGACGTCATCTTCGAAGAATTCAAAGGCACCGGCAACTCGGAAATCATCCTCGATCGCAAGCTCGTCGACAAACGAACCTTCCCCGCCATCGACATCCAGCGCTCCGGCACCAGAAAAGAAGAGCTGCTCATCCCCAAAGAAGACCTGCAGCGCATCTGGGTCCTCCGCAAAGTGCTGAACCCGCTATCTCCGGTAGAAGCCATGGAACTCCTGATCGAGCGCCTGGCCAAAGCCGGTAGTAACAGCGAATTTTTGGCCAAGATGAGCCAGTTGTAGCTCGCGTAGGGGCGGACGCATTCGTCCGCCCACGACGAAGAACAATTCAAGGCGGCGAACAAGTCACGATTGATACCACTAGCTGGAGGCAGTAAAAAAGCCCGGACGCCAGTCCGGGCCGAGACGAGCTCTGTCAAACATTAGTTTCATCATCTTCCGGAGAAGGCATTGGCTCCGATTCATAATCAACTAGCAGCTTCCCCGAACCGCTGCACTCTATACAGGTTTTACGCGACACGGGGTCTTGCCCGGTGCCGTGGCAGTTTATGCATTCTTTGTTCAAAGCTATCTCCATGACAAACTCCGAGAGAAGTGTCTCTCACTTCTAATTAGACGGCACGACATCCTGCCGAGCGCCCCGGCCTTGCCCGTTCTGGAAACGAACAACGGCGCCGACAATACACGCGAACCGATCCGAGTGAGAATTCATTCGCTATTCTGGGCCGAGCCTACCAACCGCGGATATGTCGAGTGAGAAAACGACGTTGGCTATGACATTGTGCATGTAAAGGTCGTACTGGTCAGGGTGTGTAGTGGAAAACCACGTCAATTGCGAACCGAGATTTATGGTCCGACTGACATTGCTGTCGTAGGCGAAAATTGAATACGAAACCACCTCAATGTGCTTTCCAACCCCTCCCACACCATTAGCGTCGTCCAACGTGCCCAGATTGAATTCGAGAAGCATGTCATTCTTCTGACGAGATTGCGCCTGCCATTCTCCCATTTTGGCGTATCCCCGATAACAAAAGCCCTCCGTCGATTTCAGACGCCGTTCAAGCCTGTCCACGAACAACAGGTCAACAGAGCTTGGCACTTGAGAGGAAACCGTATTGTTGGCAATCCAGAGATTTGAACATGTTTTCTTTTCTGCCCAGACCACCTGATTGAAGGTGGCCACCGAAGCCAGGAGCGCAATGACAAGAATGACGAAGCGTTTCACGTGCCCTCCAGGACGGGCCTTAACGAGGCAGTATAACGCGGGTTTGTCTCTTAAGGTCGACAGGTCAACAGAGAAGAGTTGATTATCCGTAGCAATCCTCTGAATTCGACCGTCGCGTAGATGAACTTCGACTAATCCATCGGAACCCGCGAAACGGAGCAGTGTAGCTACCGGAATAACATGCTGGTCTCTCGCCAGTCTGTGCGGATTGTCCTTTTGCGGTCGTTCACCACGTTTTCGATGAATCATCGTTTACTTCCCAAGCTCTATTTTGGATGATGTCGAGGTACGTCCAAACGACCGAACGGGGATTGACCGCGCCTCGACCGCACGATAGTATCGCTTTCATGCCCAAGGCCCGCTACCACTACAACATCATGCTCCGGCCCGAACCGGAGGGCGGCTACACCGCGCTGGTTCCGGCGCTGCCCGGGTGCGTCACTTATGGCCGCAACGTGGACGAAGCGCGAGAAATGGCCAAGGACGCCATCTCCGGCTACATCGCCAGCCTCCGCAAGCACAAAGACCCTATCCCCACCGACGACAATACCCTCGTAGCCTCGCTCGACCTGGAGTATGCCGAAGTTGCCCGCCGTTAAGGCGGGCAAGTAACGCGCGTCAATCCAAACACGGGTCCCGACGAAATTCGGCTAGCCTAGCCCGGTTTGAGCTAACATCGTAATCATGCGTCTGCCGTGGTTCTTGACGGACGGGCACGACCAGCGCCAGCCGCGCAATCGCGCTCCCACCCGGAGGTCCTATGAAGCACTTACTCGTTTTGGTATTGTTTGCGCTAAGTTCATTGGCGAATGCTCAGACATCTCTGCCAAAGGACCACCCTCCTCTGGTCGTCGGCCCTGTGAGCTTGAATTGCGTCAATAAGCCTTGTTCGGCGGCATCGATCACCGGAAGCGCGCGGGGGAGTGGGGTGAATGGTCCGGCAACAGCCCAGACCGGGATGACGATCAATTTCGCGAAAGATGATTGGTGGACGGGTGGGAAGGTTGGCGAAGTTGACGGATTGAATATTCTGGTCAGGCAGAATGGCCCGCACTCGGATTCCTCCGGAATCCTGGTGAATGTTCAAAATCAGGGGCATGGATTTCTTTCCGCTACAGAATTTGCCTCCAGCATCGTGGATCCGGTGAAAAACGTTCTCACTTACGGCATCGATGTGCAGGAGGGCGTTCTCGATCACTTGAATGGAGACTACATTGGCGCGGTTTATACGGCCGATTATGGCGCTCTTGGCACGGGAGTTCTCATTCAAAACAGCCCCGGTTCCTCGTGGAACTATGCCATTCAGTATGCCCGCAATGGGAACTTATTATTTTCTGTGGATGGCGCGGGCAACATCGTGGGAGCGAGCGCTTATCTCGGGAGTGTGAATCTGAATGGCGATGCGACGAATGGCTCGGTGGACGTCGGGAATCTCAACAACTCCTCAGCTACGCCGTATGTGGACCTCAACGGATTTGGCGCTCCGGACAATGTGCGAATGATTAACGATTCGAACGGTCAACTGACGATCAATACGGTGACGGGTGGGAATCTCCAGGTGAATGCGAATGGGGTCTTTACTACCGGAAGTTTTCACGTGAACCTGGCGACGCCTTCCAGTTCGTTAGCGCCGTGCACGGCAGGGCAGATCGGCGCTGATACGAAGTACATTTATGTCTGTGTTGCGGCTAGCATGTGGAAACGGTCGGCGCTGAGTTCTTTCTAGATGTTTATAGAAATATTGACAATTCAATATTACTTGGTAATAATGAAACATGTAGGCGCTTACTATGAGCAATATTGCGACGCGAACCGGATTAAAGGTGGCTGACGAGGTATGGATTGCAACCGCGTTGTTGCACCGCGCCCACCCGGAAGCGACCGATTTCTCCGTCGAAGAGATTGTCCGACGCGCAGAGCAGGAAGGATTGTGCAAGCCTTTTCGGCGTGGCGTCTACGTCCACGTGATTCAACACTGTGTTGCCAATCGACCGCCAAACCCTGGTCGCTACCGAATGCTGTTGGAAACCGGTTCCGGCCGGCGTCGACTCTTCCGCAAGGGCGATTCCTACCATCCAGGGCGAGAAGGCGCGAAGGTGATACCTGATCGTGAAAACCTTCCGTCCGGCTATAGCGGCCTGCTCAGTTGGTACCTCGCGTGGTCCGAGGTTAAGACGGGAAATATTTCCAGAGAGGATCCGCTGCTTTCGTTGCGCGGGTCGGGTAAGCATCTTTGGGCCGAGGAGCACGCGGACGATTATGTGCGACGCTTGCGTGAAGGCTGGGAATGAGTCGCGTTTTTTGGGATACCAACCTTTTCATCTATCTCTTCGAGGACTATGGAGCGCTTTCTAATGCCGTCGCCGAGTTGCGTTCCAAAATGCTTGATCGTGGCGATCAATTGCTGACATCTGCTCTCACCTTGGGCGAGATACTGGTGAAGCCGACGGAGCGCGGCGATTCTGAACTTTGCAGAACGTACGAACGCGCAATTTCAACAGCTGCGACAATCATCGCCTTCGATGTAAAAGCGGCTAAAGCATATGCGACGTTGCGGCGCGAAAGGGCGATCAAGGCTCCCGACGCTATTCAGTTGGCTTGCGCCGCGAGCGCGAGCGTGGATCTTTTCGTAACGAATGACGAACGGCTTCAGGGCGAACACGTCGAAGGCATCCAGTTCATTGTGCCCCTTGCGAGAGCGCCTATCTAAGTGTCGTTCCTAGAGTGTCGGGAGCTTCGCGCCCCCAGGCGGACGGACGAATGCGTCCGTCCCTACGTGAATCTTACTTACTCGGAACTAATTCGCATTCCGTAGAACGACCGGTAGACGAAGAAGACGGAGACAGCGAAGAAGGCGAGCGCCAGGATGTGCGTCAAGTTGCCCGGGTGATCGTTGGTTAGCGAGACGGCTAATTCGACGGCGAGCAATCCGAAGAGGGTGGTGAATTTGATGACCGGATTCATGGCCACCGAACTTGTATCTTTGAAAGGATCGCCAACCGTATCGCCGACAACGGTAGCGTCATGGAGCGGCGTGCCTTTCTGTTTCAGCTTGGTTTCGACAATCTTCTTGGCGTTATCCCATGCGGCTCCGGCGTTGGCCATGAAGATGGCCTGGTAGAGCCCGAAGATGGCGATCGAGATCAGGTAGCCGATGAAGAAGAAGGGCTCCACGAAGGCGAAGGTCAGGGTTCCGAAGAAGACAGCGAGGAAGATGTTGAACATGCCCTTCTGCGCGTACTTGGTGCAGATTTCGACTACTTTCTTGCTGTCGGAAACGGAAGCCTTATCCGAACCCTCGAGTTTGATATTGGCCTTGATGAACTCGACTGCGCGGTAGGCACCGGTGGTCACGGCCTGCATGGACGCGCCGGTAAACCAGTAGATCATCGCGCCGCCGGTGATCAGGCCCAAAAAGAACGGAGCGTGCAGCAGTGAGAGCTTCTCGACATTCGTGGTCAGCCCGTTGGTGAGGGCCATGATGATGGAGAAGATCATGGTGGTAGCGCCCACTACGGCGGTTCCAATCAGCACGGGTTTGGCGGTTGCTTTGAAGGTATTGCCCGCGCCGTCATTCTCTTCCAGCAAGTCCTTGGAGCGCTCAAAATTTACGTCGATATTGAAGTCCTTCTTGAGCTCGGCCTTGATGTTGGGAACCTGCTCGATCATTGAGAGCTCATAGACGGATTGCGCGTTGTCGGTAACCGGGCCGTAGGAATCGACCGCGATCGTCACCGGCCCCATGCCGAGGAAGCCGAAGGCTACCAGACCGAAAGCGAACACCGGCGCGGCAATCATGGTGGCCGCCGCCGCCAAGCCCATCCCGCTGAAGAAGTAGGCAACCGACATCAGACCTACCATCGCCAGCCCCAGCCAATACGCCGAAAAGTTTCCGGCGACAAGGCCCGAGAGGATGCCAAGCGATGCGCCGCCTTCTTTGGCCGAGGTCACGACTTCGTTCACGTGCCGGGAATCGACCGAGGTGAAAGCCTTCACCAGTTCAGGAATCAGCGCTCCCGCCAGCGTTCCGCAGGAGATGATCGAAGCCAGCTTCCACCACTGGCTTAGGTCGCCCCCGAGGTTGGGAATGATGAAAAACGAAACAATGTAGGTGGCAATGATGGAGACAATCGAAGTGAGCCACACCAGCGAAGTGAGCGGCGTTTCAAAATTCATTTCGTGGGCATCGCCGAACCGGGCTTTGGCGACGGCACCATTGATGAAATACGCCAAGGCGCTCGATACCAGCATCATGATACGCATCACGAAAATCCATACAAGCAGTTGGACCTGGACGGAAGGCTCCTTCACGCCGAGCAGAATAAAGGTAATCAGCGCGACGCCGGTGACGCCGTAGGTCTCGAAGCCATCGGCGGAGGGTCCGACGGAATCGCCGGCATTGTCGCCGGTACAGTCGGCAATCACGCCGGGGTTGCGGGCATCATCTTCCTTAATTTTGAAGACGATTTTCATCAGGTCGGCGCCGATGTCGGCAATTTTGGTGAAGATGCCGCCCGCGATACGCAGGGCAGCCGCGCCGAGAGATTCGCCGATGGCGAATCCGATGAAGCACGGGCCGGCGTAGTCGCCGGGCACGAAGAGCAGGATGAAAAGCATAATCAGCAGTTCGACCGAGATCAGCATCATGCCGATCGACATTCCGGCTTCGAGTGGAATCTGATAAACGGGGTAAGGCTTGCCGGGGAGGGAAGCGAAGGCAGTGCGGGAGTTGGCGAAGGTGTTGACGCGAATGCCGAACCAGGCGACGCCGTAGCTGCCCGCGATGCCCACGAGGCTGAAAACCAGGATGATGACGACGCGGGGAATTTCAAAATGCCGCAGCACGCCGAAGTAAAGAACGATGATGGCGGCGATGAAGGCCCAGAGCAGCATGAGGAACTTGCCCTGCGTGACGAGGTAGGTCTTACAGGTTTCGTAGATGAGTTCCGAAATTTCGCGCATGGAACGGTGCACGGGCAGATTCTTCAGGCGCATGAAGATGGCCATGCCGAAGCCCAGGCCGAAGACGCAGAAGAGGAGGCCGATGAGAAGGAGTTTATGGCCGTCGACGCCGAGGAAAGAAACGGACGAAAGATCGGGAAGTTTGAGGGCTGCCTCTCCGCCCTCTGATTCGGCGGGTTGCGCCAGCGCGCAACCGGCAGTGAGGAGCAGGAAAGTGGCAAGCGTCGCCGAAAGTTTTGTGAAGCAGCGTGCGACGGACACAAAATTGGCGTTCTCAGTGCGCATTAAAGTCCTCCTAGAATCCTATTCAGGGGTCAAAACGTGTAATTGCTCCGGCAGGGTCGCCTTCCGTTCGGGGGTTCGATCCCGCGGGGGCGTGGGCGCTACCGAAATTCCGAACACGCTTCCAACACGCTTCCACCGCCAGGCAAAATAGAAATAAGAAGTGCCGATTTGGCCGCGTCGGAAAAACCTGTGCATGGGGGCGATAAGCCTCGATCCAATTACGCGCCCTAGCACAAAGCACTCGTTTATAGCACCTTGCTGGAAGCAAGGTCAATGATGGGCGTCACAAACGGCGGATTCTGAGAGCGAGCCTTTGGTGGCGTGCCGATTCCGCTGAAATCGGGGCGATTCCGTATAATTGAACCTCTGTGATGCCAGCCTCGCTTGACGCTATTCTTGCCGCCACCCGCCAGCGTCTGTCGTTGGGCGGGAAACGCGCTGACATGGAGGCGATGGAACGGGCAGCAGCGGTCCACACCCCGCGGGGATTTCGCCGGGCTCTGCAGCGACGGGCGGAGAACGGGCTGGCGATCGCCGGGATAGCGATCATTGCGGAGTTGAAGAAGGCTTCGCCGTCGAAAGGGCTGATCCGCGGGGATTTCAAGCCGTCGGAGCTGGCCAGCGATCTCGAGCGAGCGGGGGCAGCAGCGCTTTCGGTGTTGACCGACGAACAGTTTTTTCAGGGCTCGCTGAATGATTTGCGACAGGCCTCTGGCAACAGTTCTTTACCGTGCTTGCGCAAGGATTTCATCGTCGATGAAGTTCAGATTGTGGAGGCTCGCGCCAATTGCGCCGATGCCATTCTGCTGATTGTTGCGGCGCTGGAGCAAAAGGAACTGGTCAGGTTGGCTGGTGCGGGGCGAGCGCAGGGGCTCGACGTATTGTGCGAAACGCATGACGAAGACGAGGTGCGGCGCGCGCTTGATGCGGGGTGCGATCTTATCGGAGTGAACAGCCGCGATCTGCGCACTTTTGAGGTGAAACTTGATACTGCATTGCGGCTGGCGGAGAAAATTCCGGGCGGGTGTGTCAGGGTCGCGGAAAGCGGCATCCAAACGGGCGCAGATATAGCACGTCTGCGGGCCGCAGGTTATGACGCATTTCTGATTGGGGAGTCGCTGATGAAGAAGGAGCGTCCAGGAGCGGGGCTGGCGCGGTTGATGGAAGAGGCAAGGATGGGGTTTTGTGAGAACTGAGAGCTGACCGCGGTATCTATGACCTGGATCAAGATTTGCGGGATCACGAACCTGGAAGATGCGCTTGCCGCCAGTGATGCGGGCGCGGACGCGCTGGGGTTCGTTTTTTATGACAAGAGTTCGCGCCATATAACCAGGGAGGCTGCGATCGCGATCGCGGCGCGGGTTCCGAAGGGGATGCAAAAGGTTGGCGTGTTTGTCGATGAAGGTGCGGATGAGGTCAGCGCAACGGCCAAAGAGGTTGGACTGACGGCGGTGCAACTGCATGGCAATGAGAGCGCCGAATTCAGCCGATCGCTTTTTCAGAAGCTGGGCAATGGAGCGCAGCGTCCGACGATTTTCCGAACTTTTTCCGCGCAAGTTTTCGACGCTCCCGCGGGGCAATCGGTGGGGTGGGATCCGGTAGCGGTGGGATTGGTGGAGCCGGATGAGGCTTATAAGGGCAAGCGGGTTCACAAAATTCATGTGGCAGAGAACGGCGATCTTTTTCTGGAGACGCACGGTTTTCGTCCGGGCGTGCTCTCGGGCGTGATGCTCGATGCGTCGACGGGGGGAAACCTGGGTGGCACGGGGCGAACCTTTGATTGGGAGCGGGCGCAACCGTGGGCGGGGATCATCAACAGTATCAGCAAGCTGATCGTTGCGGGAGGGTTGCATCCGGGCAATGTGCAGGAGGCGATTCATCTGCTGCATCCATGGGGCGTGGATGTATCGAGCGGGGTGGAACACGAGGCGGGAAAGAAGGATCATCGAAAGGTCCGCGCCTTTGTGGAAGCGGTGCGGGCGATGGAAGAGGCGAATTAGAAGATGGCGAGCGCTGGGGCCAGCAGAGTTGGCGGGAAATATCCTTCAAAGGCGGGTACGGCCGGACGTTTTGGAGCCTATGGCGGACGGTACGTTCCGGAGACTTTGATGGCTGCGCTCGAGGAATTGGAGCGCGAATACGAAAAAGCCAAGCGCGATCGGAAGTTTCAGGAACGCCTCGATCTGCTGCTGAAAACATACGCGGGGCGGCCGACGCCGCTGTTTTTCGCGCGGCGACTGACGGCGAAACTTGGCGGTGCGAAGATTTATTTGAAGCGCGAGGACCTGCTGCACACGGGCGCGCACAAAATCAACAACTGCCTCGGCCAGGGCCTGCTCGTCGAGCGCATGGGCAAGCGCCGTGTGATCGCGGAAACGGGCGCCGGGCAGCATGGCGTGGCCACGGCTACGGTCTGCGCGCTGCTCGGCTTCGAGTGCGTGGTGTACATGGGCACGGAAGACATGCGGCGGCAGGAGTTGAATGTCTTCCGCATGCGCTTGCTGGGAGCGGAAGTGCGCGGAGTTCATTCGGGATCGCGGACGCTCAAAGATGCGATCAACGAGGCGATGCGCGACTGGGTGACGAATGTGCGCACCACGCATTATCTGCTGGGCAGCGTGTTGGGGGCGCATCCTTATCCGACCATGGTGCGCGATTTTCATCGGGTGATTGGACGCGAGGCGCGGGCGCAGATTCAGAAAGCGGAAGGCAAACTTCCTACTGCGATTCTTGCGTGCGTGGGTGGCGGGTCGAATTCTATTGGAATTTTCTACGACTTCTTGAAGGACAAGAAAGTCTCGCTGATCGGCGTTGAAGCTGGCGGGCGCGGTTCGGCGCTGGGCGAGCACGCGGCGCGTTTTCGCGGAGGGTCGCCCGGCGTTTTGCAGGGCACGTACTCTTATGTGCTGCAGGATGCTGCGGGGCAGATTGCGCTTACACATTCGGTGTCGGCGGGGCTGGACTATCCGTCGATCGGGCCGGAGCACGCGATGTTGAAGGATACGGGGCGCGCGGAGTATGTTGCGGCGTCGGATGCCGAGGCGCTGGAAGCGACCGTGCTGCTGGCGCGGACGGAGGGAGTTATTCCGGCTTTGGAATCGGCGCACGCGGTGGCGGAGGTTATTAAGCGGGCTCCGAAGATGAAGAAGTCGGACGTTGTGATCGTTAATATTTCTGGGCGCGGGGATAAGGATGTTGGGATTATGCGGGAGAATTTGAAGCTGGATTGACAAGCCATCATTGCAAATGGGCAGAGGTTTTGCGGGCGCACCCTCGGCCGCTAGAACACCAGTTTAGGTTTGCTGCAATGGCGGGGTTTTAAGCCGCGCCCCGTCGATGAAATATTTGTGAAGCACGCGCTCTCGATCCCGACTTACTACTGAACTCAATGCCTTTTCATTTCGAAAATAAACCAGCGCTTGTCGTCTATGTAACCTGTGGTGACCCTGACCTTGGCACAACGCGGGACGTCATCCTTGCGGCCATTGATGCGGGGGCCAGCGTGATTGAGTTGGGAGTGCCTTTCAGCGATCCGGTGGCCGATGGGCCGGTGATTCAGCGCGCCAGCGAGCGGGCGCTTGCGCATGGAACGTCGCTCGGCGACGTGCTTACGCTGGCCTCCGAAATCCGCGAACATTCGCAATCGGTGGGGCTGGTGATCTTCTCGTACTTGAATCCTATTTTGCGCATGGGTCTTGCGAGGTTTTGCCAGGTGGCGCGACTGGCGGGCATTGACGGCACGCTGATCACCGATCTGCCGGTGGAGGAAGCAGGAGACTATTTGCGCGAGGCGCGCAGTCAAGATCTTGCCACCATTTTTTTGGCCGCGCCGACCTCGACCGATCTGCGCCTGAAATTGATTGCGCAGGTTTCGAGCGGATTTATCTACGCGATCTCGCGAACTGGAGTGACGGGCGCGAGGGATCAGATGACGGGGGACGCGAAGAGCCTGGTGCAACGCATTCGCCGCTTTTCCAAGCTTCCGGTTGCGGTGGGCTTTGGAATCTCGACTCGGGCGCAATTCGCGGCGGTCGGCAAATTCGCTGAAGGCGCAGTGGTCGGCAGCGCCATCGTTCACGCCATCGAACAAAATCCGGGACGAGAAGCCGCGACTGTGGCAGAATTCGTGAGACAGCTCGTGGCTGTTGGTTCTTAGCTGTTGGCCGAAACACCCCAGGCCCTAACGGGCATTGGATTTCGATACCGTTGCGGCATCGCTAAAGGCCAAGAGCCAAGAGTTCATAAAGCATCTATGGACATTTCCGACTGGCGCAAGAAAATCGACGAACTGGACCGGCAACTGGCGGCGTTGCTGAACGAGAGGGCGGCTGCGGCGGTCGAAATTGGGCGGCTGAAACGCAATACCAGTTTGCCCATCTACGAACCGGAGCGCGAGCGCGAGGTGATTGCCAAGGTGCAGCGTGGCAATACGGGGCCCCTATCCGAGCGCGATCTGGGACAGATTTACGAACGAATTATGGATGTGATGCGGAGTATTCAAAAGCATGAGATTGTTCCGGACTCGGAGGCAGCGACGCGCGACGGGGGAGCTCATTCATGATCGTCGCGATGCAAGAATCGGCCAGTGAAGATCAGGTCCAGAAGGTAATCGATCAACTGGTTCATTTCGGGTTTGAGGTTCACCGCTCGACTGGGGCGCGGCAGACGGTACTGGGCGGAGTGGGGGTTCCGCAGGATTTCGACACGCGCGAAGTGGAGATGCTGCCGGGAGTGCAGGAAGTTCATCGCATTACTTCTCCTTACAAACTGGCGGGGCGCAATTTTCGTCCGGAAGGGACCGTGGTCAAGTTTGCCAATGGGATTGAGATTGGCGGCAAGAAGATTGTGGTGATGGCGGGACCTTGTTCGGTGGAATCACGGGAGCAGCTGTTTACGGTGTCGGAGTTGGTTGCAAAGGCGGGGGCGCGGGTGCTTCGCGGGGGAGCGTTCAAGCCGCGGTCCTCTCCTTATTCGTTTCAGGGGCTGGGACTGGAGGGGCTGAAGTTGCTGCGAGGCGGGGGATCATTTCAAGCTGCTGGTGATCAGCGAGGTCATGGAGATTTCGCAGATCGAGGTGATGCTGCCGTATGTGGACATCTTTCAGGTGGGCGCGCGCAACATGCAGAACTTTAATTTGCTGCGCGAACTGGGGAAGGTTCGCCGGCCGGTGCTGTTGAAGCGGGGGATCGCGGCTACGATCGAGGAATTGCTGTGCTCGGCGGAATATCTGCTGGCGGGCGGCAACTATGAGCTGATTCTCTGCGAGCGGGGGATCCGCACGTTTGAAACTTACACGCGGAATACGATGGATATTTCGGCGATCCCGATCGTTCATAAACTTTCGCATCTGCCGATGACGGCGGATCCTTCGCATGGGACGGGGCGGCGGGATAAGGTAGCTCCGATGGCGCTGGCTTCGGCGGCGGCGGGCGCGGATGCGATGCTGATTGAAGTTCATCATCAGCCGGACAAGGCGCTTTCTGACGGTGCGCAGTCGCTTTATCCGGAACAGTTTGCCCAGTTGATGGACCAGTTGCGGATGATCGCGCCGGCGGTGGGGCGCGAGATCGCGTAGAACGCTGCGACAAGCCGCGCGGGCTTGATTCCTCAACCAGGCCGGTGACGTGCCAATCTTAGACCTATGAGAATACCTACTGCATCGCTGCTGTTGTTTTTACTGCCCGCCTGCTTTGCACAGGAGAAGATGGCGAAGCCGGTGCAGAATGTTGGGTTGGCGGATTTCGCGTTTATCTCGGGCCACAGCCGGGGCGAGTTTGACGGCGGCATTGCCGATGAGCACTGGAGCGAGGCTGCGGGCGACAGCATGATGGGAATGTACCGCTTCATCCTGAACGGCAAAGTGCAGATGTACGAATTGCTGGTGATCGAACAGACCGCAAAGGGGCCGGTATTGCGTCTGAGGTATTTTGATCCCGGCCTGGTGGCGCGGGAAGACAAGGCGCAGGTCTGGAGCTATCTGCTGGTCCACTTTGTTCCTGGAGAAGCGGTGTTCGAGCGATCGGACAAAGGTGCGCGCATTACGTACCGGACGCTGGGCCATGGCGTGCTGGAGTCCAGGGTGGAACGCGCGGGCAAAAAGCCAGAGGTTTTCCAATACACGCACTCCGCAGACTGAGCATGGCTTTCAAACAAGTCACCATTATCGGAACCGGGTTGATCGGAGGTTCGGTGGGGCTCGCTTTGAAGAAGCGGAGGCTGGCGGGGCGAATTGTCGGGTGCGATCGGGCTCCGGTGCTGAAGCGGGCCAGGGATTGCGGGGCGATTGAGGCGGGGTCGCCGAATCCGCTGGAGGCAGTGCGGGGCAGCGATCTGGTGGTACTGGCTACACCGGTGATTCCGATTCTTGATTTGCTGGCGCGACTTGCTCCGGCTCTGCCGCCGAAGACACTGGTCACCGATGTGGGCAGCACCAAGGCGGAAATCGTTGAGCACGCGGCGAAATCGTTGGGACGCAATGCGGGGCAGAGATTTCTGGCGGGGCACCCCATGGCGGGGAAGGAAAACTCGGGCGTGGAGTTTGCGGAAGCCGATCTTTTTGAGGGTGCGGCCTGGTTTTTTACGCCGCTGCCGCGGCAGAACGTGCATGCGGGGATGTGCGGGGAATTTATTCATTGCGCGGAAAAAATGGGGGCGCGGGTGGCGGTGCTTGATCCGGCGGACCACGATCGAGTCTGCGCGTGGATCAGCCATCTGCCGCAGATGATCTCAACGGCGCTGGCGGCGACGCTGGTCGACGAGTTTGGCGCCGATGCTCCGGTGCTTGAGATTGGCGGACGGGCGTTGCGAGAGATGACGAGGATTTCTGGCAGCCCGTATTCGATGTGGCGGGACATCGCGATCACTAACAAGAAAAATCTTGGCGGCGCGCTGCTGAAGTTGGAGCAACGGTTGGCGCATATCCGCGAGAATCTGGATTCGAGGGAGCTCGGGGCAGAGTTTGAGCGGGCACATCAGTTGAGAAAGAGATCGAGCGATCGAGTCCTTGAGTGATCGGGCATGAGTGATCGGGGCATCGGGTGATGGGGCGCTTTGAGTTCGCCCGATGACCCGGAGGCTGGATTTCCTATAGAATTCTTCTGCTATGCACAAAGTTGTGGCTAACGCGGATGAAGCGATTGCGGATGTATTTGACGGGGCCAGCATCATGGTGGGGGGATTCGGGTTATGTGGGAATCCCGAGAACCTGATTCGAGCTCTGGTGCGCAAGGGTGTCAAGAACCTAACCACGATCAGTAACAATGCGGGGGTTGACGGTTTCGGCATTGGGCTGCTGCTCGGGAACGGGCAACTGCGGAAGCATATCGGAACTTACGTGGGCGAGAATAAATTGCTGGAGCAGATGGTGCTGAACGGGACGGTTGAACTGGATCTGGTTCCGCAAGGAACTTTCGCGGAACGGATTCGCGCGGGTGGCGCCGGCATTCCGGCGTTCTTTACGCCTACGGGTGTAGGAACGGTTGTGGCCGAGGGGAAAGAGGCGCGCGAGTTTGATGGGCGTCCTTACATCATGGAGCGGGGTCTGAAGGCGGACTTCGCGTTTGTTAAGGCGTGGAAGGGCGACAAGTGGGGGAACCTGGTTTATCGGAAGACGGCGCGTAATTTCAATCCGATGATGGCGACTGCGGCGAAGATCACGATTGCGGAAGTGGAACATCTGGTGGAACCCGGGGAACTTGATCCGGATATGGTGCACACGCCCAGTGTGTATGTGAAAAGAATTTTTGTCGGCGAGCTGTTTGAGAAGAGGATTGAGAAGAGAACGGTGCGGAAGGCAGCGGCAGCCTAGCGGGAGCATTTTACGTATAGGAGTCGTGGTTCTTGGACTGCGCAGCCGGTTCGCATCGCGCGGAGGCGGGCTCGCTGAGGATGACAGTGCGGGGAGAGTGGTCTAGAAAAATATGTCAACTTTAACCAAGCCCTCGAAAGATCTCGATAAGCGGGAACGGATCGTGAAGCGGATTGCTCGCGAATTGCGCGATGGATTCTATGTCAACCTGGGGATTGGACTGCCTACGTTGATTGCCAATTACGTTCCGGCGGGGATGGACGTTATTCTTCAATCGGAGAATGGGATGCTTGGGATCGGGCCTTATCCGGTGGAGGGTACGGAGGACGCGGACCTGATTAATGCGGGCAAGGAAACGGTGAGTGAGATGGCGGGGACGGCATATTTTTCCAGCGCCGATTCTTTTGCCATGATTCGCGGCGGGCATGTCGATCTCAGCGTGCTAGGGGCGATGGAGGTCGATGAGCTTGGCAATCTGGCAAATTGGATGATTCCAGGAAAGATGGTTAAAGGCATGGGCGGCGCGATGGATCTGGTGGCGGGTGCGCGGCGCGTGATTATTGCCATGGAGCACGCCACCAAAGATGGTCAGCCGAAGATTCTGAAGAAATGCACTTTGCCACTGACGGGCGTGAAGGTGGTGGATACGATCGTTACGGAGATGGCTTACATGCGAGTGACTCCAGAGGGGTTGGTGCTGGAGGAGATTGCTCCGGGGCTGACGGTTGAGGACGTGCAGAAGGCGACGGAAGCGAAGTTGATCGTAGGTTCAGAAGTGAAGACTATGTAGAGGCAGTCTTCAAGTTTCGACGGATCGGTTGACACCCAGGTTGAATGGATATGAGGAGAGTGGATGGTTAAGGTTAGTGTGATGTATCCCAATCGCGAAGGTACGACCTTCGACATGACTTACTATTGCAATCGCCACATGGCGCTGGTGCGGCAACTGCTCGGTCCGGCGCTGCAGGGAGTTTATGTCGAGCAGGGGATTGCGGGCGGAGAGCCAGGATCAGCCGCTCCTTATGTTGCCACAGGTCATCTGCTGTTTCATTCGGTGGAGGATTTTAAGACCAGCTTTGCACCGCATGCACAGGCGATCATGAACGACATTCCGAATTATACGAATGCGAAGCCGGTTATCCAGATTGGCGAAGTGAAGATGTAGAGAGATTCTGCGGCGGGCGGAACTCGTTTCAGTTCGCCAGACTCGGCAAGCCGCGTCACTACGATGTTTCAGACTTGACCTGCTTCTCGAACTTTTTTCTTTTGCTTGCGTATCCTATTGAGGAGGAGTGTTTATGATCGCCTTCCTGCTCTGGTGCTTTCTTTTCGTGATGTGCTGGCCGCTGGCCCTCGTGGCGCTGTTCCTCTATCCGATTGTCTGGCTGGTGTTGCTGCCTTTTCGCGTGGTGGGGATTGCGGTGCACGGAGCGCTTGCTTTGGTCTGGGCCGTAGTGATGTTGCCGGCGCGATTGCTCAGCGCTCCGTTTCGGCTTTCGCGAATCTGACGGCGGGGCTTCGGAATTCCAAGGCAAGAGACTTATAGCCCAGGGCCCGATCACTGGACCTCTTTCGCTGCTTTTCCCCATTCGTAAGTGACGGTGGGATGGCACGAATGCCCGGTCGCAGCGAACGTGGCTGAGCCAGAATTCTTCCCTGGCAAGTCGGCGTGAACTGGCGCGGCAAATTCTCCCTGCGAAGAAGCCTGTTCAGTGCCTGCGGTGGCGTCATTTCCGAAGCTGGACGAAGTCATCACCTTCTCGTCTGGTTCGAACCCGGCTCCCCGAATGACAAACGAAGTGAACTTGGTGTTTTCGAGCTCCACGGTCAAGATGCATTTCCCGTCTTTGGCCTGGATGGGGAAAGGGTAGCCACGGGCATAGGCTCGCACAGTCCCATCGAGCGATACCATCAGGTAATCTAGAGGCTCGGCTTTGTGGTAGTTATCGACGGAATTTCTCACCTTTTCGAGAGCCACCAAGCAATGTGAATGGGCAGGTTGCGTTTGCTCCCGACAGACGAACTTTCCCGTTGCGTCGACCGAGTAAGGCCCCTGAATCGGGTATGTTTTGTGATCCCCCGATTGCATTGTCCACAAGGTATAAGTTTTTCCTGTGGGGAATCCGGAAGCCTCGAAGCGGTATGTTACTTGTGTACTCCTTTTAACATTCTTTCGCTCGATCCCCACTAACTCGAGGTGAGCGCCCGGTGCGGGATTTTATCCCCAGTTCGAGAAGGCAATCGGAGTCTTGTCCTGAAGAGTTCCAGACGCGACCTCGGATGACGCAGCAACCTGCGATGTAGCCTCTTTTGGTTTTAGCTGGGCCTGCAGGCCATTCATCATTCCCTGGTAAATTGGGGTCGACCAGTTGGTTTTCCCTGAGCGCCCATAGAACCCCTTGCCGGTCGAGATATGGACGTGGGTCTGATCTCCGGTTGCTTCCAGAATGGCAGTCACGCTCTCACCACCAGAGCTCGGCGCAGCTCCGGAGAACCTGCGAGCGCGCTTGCACTCGATGCGATTGGACGTCTCCTCCGCGACGTTGCAGCCCTCACTTTCCATGGCAGGTTTTGGTGCAGCGATGACCTTCTGGATGGCAAACGGAACAACCTCGTCCACATCCTTAGCTTTGCGCCAACTAGCGATTTTTAACTGTGAAGAAGAGGGTGTGTGCAAATCTACATGCATCACACACAATCCGCAAAGTTCGTTGACTTGATTTGGCATCCCGCCTACCATAGCTCCCTCTGATGATTGGGCAAACTATTTCGCACTACCGGGTCCTCGAGAAGTTGGGCGGCGGCGGTATGGGGGTGGTGTACAAGGCCGAGGATCTCGAACTCGGGCGCTTTGTTGCGCTCAAATTTCTTCCACAGGAGGTGGTGCCGGACGCGCATGCGCTGGAGCGGTTCCGGCGGGAGGCTCGGGCTGCGTCGGCGCTGAACCATCCGAGTATCTGCACGATCTACGAAATCGGGAAGCATGAAGGGCAGTCGTTCATCGCCATGGAGTATCTGGAGGGAACGACGTTGAAGCACCTGGTCGAGGGGCGTCCGCTGGAGATGGAGCGCTGGCTCGCGGTGGCGGTTGAGGTCACGGATGCGCTGGATGCGGCGCACACCAAAGGGATTATTCATCGCGATATCAAGCCGGCAAATATTTTTATCAGCAAGCGAGGGCACGCCAAGATTCTGGACTTCGGATTGGCGAAGATCACGGACGACGCGGCGAAGTCGGTGAGCGGCGACTCGCAAACGAGGGGCGATGCTGGAACGCTGGGCTTGACCAGTCCAGGGACGGCGATGGGAACGGTGGCGTACATGTCGCCGGAGCAGGTGCGGGGGAAAGAACTGGATGCGCGGACGGACCTGTTTTCTTTCGGAGTTGTGCTCTACGAAATGGCGACGGGCAAGCTGCCATTTCGCGGTGAGACGCAGGGAGTCATTACGGAAGCGATTCTCAATCGGGCTCCGACGTCGGCGATTCGATTGAATCCTGACCTGCCGCAGGAGCCGGAGCGGATCATCAGCAAAGCGCTGGAGAAAGATGTTGAGCTGCGGTATCAGACGGCGGCGGAAATCCGCGGAGATTTGAAGCGTCTGAAGAGGGAACTGGACTCGTCGCGCATTTCGACGGCGCAGCCGATTGAGCCGGAGGCTGTGCCGGAGCCGGTGCCGACGGCGTCCGCACCTCCGGTTACGAAAACTGCTGTGCCCACGATTGGGGCGACGGTTCCGGCAAGCCGCTACCGCTGGGCGATGGCGTTGGCTGGCGTGGCTTTGCTGGCGGCGGTGGGGATGGGGTTCCTGCTGTATCAGTATCGAGGAGCGACGGTTGCCCCTTCGTATCATCTTCTGACGTATCGCCGGGGCACGATCCGGATGGCGAGGTTTGCTCCCGATGGGCAGACGGTGGTTTACAGTGCCGCGTGGGAGGGCAGGCCGGTAGAAGTTTTCACGACGCGGGTGGGAACGCCGGAAGCGCGTCCGGTGGGAGTGACGGGGGCGGAGATTCTGGGCATTTCTTCTACTGGAGACATGGCGCTGCTGCTGGCGAGCAAGCAGACGCGGTCGCAGGTTTATACGGGAACGCTGGCGCGGATGCCGTTGGTGGGAGGGGCTCCGCGGGAGGTGCTGGAGAATGTGCAGTGGGCGGACTGGGCTCCGGACGGGGCACAGTTGGCGGTGGTAAGGGATGTGGGGGGACGCAATCGGCTGGAGTATCCGGAGGGGAAGATGTTGTTCGAAACCGGAGGCTGGATCAGCCATCCGCGTCTTTCGCGGCACGGCGACATGATTGCTTTTTTGGAGCATCCGATTCAGGGTGATTCGATTGCTGGGGTGTCAGTGGTCGACCTGGAGGGGAAGAAGCGGAAGCTGACGGAGCCCTACGAAGGGGGCGCGATTGGCCTGGCGTGGTCGCCCTCCGGGGACGAGGTTTGGTTTACGGCAACCGAACTGGGAATCGATCGTGCTCTCTATGCAGTGAGTCTGTCGGGAAAGAAGCGGTTGGTGGCGCGAGTTCCGGCCGACCTGACCTTGCAGGATGTGTTGGCGGATGGGCGAGTGCTTCTGGCGCGTGATAACTGGAGACGCGGATTGATTGTCCATGCGGCCGAGGATACGACGGAACGGGATTTTACGTGGCTGGACTGGTCGTATCCGGTGACGCTAGCTGACGACGGCAAGACGCTGTTGTTCCGCGAGGAAGGCGAGGCGGGTGGACCGAGTTATGCGGTTTATTTGCGCAAGACGGATGGTTCACCGGCGGTGCGATTGGGAGACGGGCAATCGCTGGCGTTGTCGCCAGATGGGAAATGGGCGCTCTCAAGCCGCGGGGACAATCAAACCGACCTTTTCCTTCTGCCTACGGGTCCGGGAGAGCCCAAGCAACTGGAGGGACACGGAATCATTCATAGCCAGGCGCGGTGGTTTCCGGATGGAAAGCGGATTCTGATCAGTGGCACCGAGTCGAATCATGGGGCGCGCCTCTACGTACAGGACATTGCCACGAACAAGATCGAGGCTATCAGCCCGGAAGGAACGGACGGACTCTCGTTCGCGCTTTCCCCGGATGGGCGACAGGTGGCGGCGGTTGGTCCGGATGGGAAGGGATATTTCTTTCCGGTTGGTCCGGGCGAAGCGAAGCCGATTCCGGGTCTGGAGGCGGGGGAATCACCGGTCGGCTGGAGCGCGGATGGTGGCTCGTTGTACATCTATCGCAGCGGTGAACTTCCGGCGAAGGTTGATCTTTTGGAGGTAGCGAGCGGGCGCCGTACGCCATGGAAGCAACTGATGCCTCCAGACCCTGCGGGTGTGGAGTATGTTGGGCCGATTCTGCCCACTCCGAGCGGTAAGGCGTACGCGTATGGCTACCGACGTTTGCTCTCCGATCTTTACCTAGTGGAAGGTTTGAAATAGGGATCGGGGTTCCGCGCGGTTACGGCTTGAGATATTTTTTCAGAAATTCCACGCTTCTCAAGCCGGCGTCGCGCCAGATGGCTTGATCATTGAAGGCGTGTCCCACTCCGGGATAGATTTTGATTTCGTAGGGAATCCCTTTTTTCTCGAGCAATTTTTGCAGGTGGTAGGCCTCCGCGACGGGGACGGTGGAATCGGCTTCGCCGTGCAGAATCAGGACGGGACAGAGGCGGCGCATGAAGAGATTCATCTCTTTGGGCATGCCTCCGAAGAATTCGACCACGGCTTGAATGCGCGGGTCGATGGCGGAGTTGGCGAGCGAGAGGTAGGCACCGAGGGAAAAGCCGAGCAGCGCAATGCGGCCGGGATCGACTTGCGGCTGCTTTTCCACAAAGCTGGTTGCGTCCCAGAGAGTTTTCATCCAGAGGGGGAAGTTGCGCAGGATGGTTGGCTTATCGGCGTATTCGGTTCCGGTGCGGTCGAAATAGTGGAGCAGATAGACGGCGAAGCCCTGGGCGGCGAGGGCGGCGGCGTAATGCTCCATGCCGGAAATGCCCCCTCCGGAGCCGTAAAGGGCCAGGACGGCGGGGACGGGGCGGTTGGACGAGTTGTTCAATACATTCGGCAGATAGGCGTCGAGGCGGATGGGATTGCCTCCGCTCTCGAAAGTTATCTGCGATTTTGAGGTGATCTCTTCCACGGTTCTTCTGGCCTGCTGTGTCTTCCTAATTCGTTTTCGCTACTGCATTTTTGCGTATATGTCTCGGGCTGCTTGCAGCGTGGAGAGGACGGATTGTTTCTCGGCTGTGGTGTTCCAGGACGAATTGCTATTGGCGGTGGCGATCAAACGGTCGACCCAGGCCACAAAGTAAGATGCGTCGGCGGGACTGCGAAGCGGGGCACCCGCGACGGTTACATACACGGGGCTGGTGGTGGCGTAGGGATAGAGATCGAGGATGGGATATTCGGCTTTGTCACTGAAAGCGCGGAGGACACACCATCCGCTGGTGGCGAGCGGGATGGAGCCTTCGACCTGGGCGGAGGTTCGGTCGTTATTCAGGGCGAGTTCGCGGGTGACTTTGGCGTTACAGACGATTTGGAGATGATCGATAGGGACGATGGAGTGCATGACGGCAGAGAAGTGGACATCCTGTGGTTTGTCGAGTTGCACTTCACTGCCGGGGGACTGCGCCCCCAGCGAAAACCTGAGTAACGGGCCGTTGGTGGCGAAGGTGCGGCCGGCCTTGATGGCGGCGAGGAACGGCGCAATTTTCAACGATCCGGCCGGGACTTCGGCATAGACTCGGTTCAAGCCGACGGGGCCACGCAGGGACGCGTAGTTTCCCATGAAATCCGTACCGGAGGCGGTGGGCAGGCGAAATCCGCAATTGAGCAATTTGTACCAAACTTCAGCGGTGGACTTATGGTCGGAGAATCCTACGACTTCGATGTAATCCACTTTGCCGAGCGCGACGTCGGCGGGCAGTTCGTTGGTGAGGGGATCATTTTTTGCCGGGTCGGGAAAGGTGTCGAAGGGGTGCACATATCCGACGAGCGCTGCCTGTGCATGTGCCATATCGGCTACATTGGCGTTCGCCGGATAGAGGCTGGCGGCGGCGGTGTTGGGATAGGCGGCATAGCCGGGAAGAATGAAGTTCGTGGTCAGATTGAGTAATCCCAGGTGTCCCCAGTAGCTGGTATGGAACTCCTGGCCGTGGAGTAGGAGATGGTCCGGGGCGGAAGCGGGATCCGGTTGGGTGGAGAAATAAGGCATGTCAGGGATGCGCTGCTCTTTGTTGACGATCAGATTTTCGACAATCGCCAAATTTTCGGCGGCGGCCTGTTCTATCAGGTGCGACGGAGTGTTGCGATAGGTACCGGCATAGTTCATGTGTACATGAACATCGCCGCTGACCCAATGCGAGGGTGAATCTGCTTCCACGGAAAGCGGCTGCATTGGGACGGTGAGCTCGGTCGTGCTACCTGCCTTGACCTCTATGTTGCGCTGCTCGAAGCGATTTTCGAATCCTCGCAGGACATCGACTTCGACGTTGCCAGAGGGCACGGTGATCTCGGAGATGCCCGACGTATCGAAGTAATGTGCCTCGAGAGGGCGCTGGGAGCGATCGAAGCTGTCGTCGGCATACATCCAGACGTCGTCGGGAGCGTAGGCCAGGCCGTCGGGTCCGTTTAAGAAAACTCGAGCGGCTACGGGATTACCGTTTGGGTCGACCACGCGAAGGGAGATGCGGCCCATGGGATGCAAGTACCTTCGATCGCGTGGAACAATCTCTGTCTGTTGGCCGCCGGGGATGGTCTGCACCCAGAGCGAGGTGTTGCCGCTGCGATTGGAGATGAAGGCAATTTTCGATCCGTCGGGCGACCAGCGGGGATTTACGTTGTCAAAAGCGCCGTAGGAAATCGGGAAGGGATCGCCGCCAGCTGCGGGGATCAGCCAGAGTTGGTGCCAAGACTGGCCGAGATAGGAAGCATAAACGATGCGATGGCCGTCGGGAGAAAAATCGGGGCGGGCTCGCCAGTTGGTCTCTTCATAGTGAATTTCGTGGGCTTCTGCGCCGGGCTCGACTTTGATTGTCCAGAATCCTCCGGTGCCGTGAATGTGGCCCCGGTTGGAGATGAAAAGAATTTCCGTCCCGTCGCGGGCCCACACCGGGCTGATCTCGTGATCTACCTGGCTGTAGTAATAACGGGCCAGGGAGCTGACGCTCTCGGGAGTAAGCTGGCGGACGTCGTGCAGTAATCCATCTGCGAATTGAGCTACGAAGATATGAAAGTGTCCTTTACAGGACGTGGAGACGAATGCGAGATGGTGGCCATCGGAGGAGAAGCGCGGTTCGACGTTTACGGCGCCTGCGGTCGTCATTTGTTGAGTGCGGCGGGTCTGCAGGTCGAGCGACCAGAGTTCGATGGCGTCGTGATGGTAGCGGGCGAAAACGACCCAGCGCCCGTCGCTGGCGCCCGACCAATCGGGCTGATAGTCGTAGCCGGGTCCGGCGGTGAGTTGCTCGGCGCTCGGGCTGCCGAGTTGCTGTCGCCACAAGGAGCCGGCCATCGAATAGATGAGGCTGCGGGAATCGGGCGACCAAGCGGCGGCGCTGGGACCGGTGGTCAGTTGCGGGAGATACATTTCCCGGAAGTAATAGGGGTGGGGGAGATCGATCTGCTTGAGTACGGCTTCGCGTTGGGCGAAGCAGGCGACGCAGGCGAACAGGAGCAGGCAAGCGGGACGAAACCTCAAGAAAAGTCCTCGGGTAATGCGCGAGTGACGGAGCTCGCCTGGCAGGTTACTGAAATACTCGTTCGCGAGCCGGAAGGCGGCCTCAGGCGCTAAAGCGGGTTGCATGGTTCGATCTTAACGGCACGAGTAAAGTCGTGCCCTTCCTTTCGTCAAGAAATCAGACTTCCTGAGCAAACCGTAAAGTCTTGCCTTTCCTAAAAGCAAAACGCGCTGAATTATAAGTCTTCCTTTGGCGGGTGGTCGGTGGTACGTGTTTGCCGGGCCCACAGCCAATTCAGGATAGCTGCCGCGACAGTGGCCGCGAGAATCAAAGACTTGCTCCAGTCGAGTTGCTTCGAGATCTGGGCTGAAAATCCCAGCGCGACGGCGATGGCAACGCCGAGCAACGCGAGGACCGGACCTGCCGGCAAACGGATGCCGATGGCGCGGGGGCGCATTCGGCGCAAGGGAATCAGAGCGGCGCACACCACTCCATAGTAAAAGAGGCGGGCGACAACGGAGAGGGTCACATTCCAGGTGAAGCTGCCGGCAATAGCCAGGCCCCAGACGGCGGCAGCATAGAAGAAGATCGAAAACCATGGAGTGTGAAATTGCGGGCTGACCGCGGCAAAAATCCGGGGCAGATCTCCACCTTTGGCGAGGGCGAAGGTAACGCGGGGCATACCCAGCATTTTCGCGCTCAAGTAACCGTAAACGGAAACGAGAGCGCCGATCGCGACCAGTGAGGCTCCGCGATTACCCATGGTGACGCGGGCGACTTCGGCGAGGGGGCGGTCGGTTGTGGCGGCGGGGCCGAGGACTCCAACGACGACCCATTGAACCAGCGCATAGATGGCGGTGCAGGTGAGGAGCGCTACGAAGAGGGCGAAACTGGCGTCGCGCGCCGGATTCCTCGCCTCGCTCATAGGTGCAAGTGCGGATTCGAAGCCTCCGTAGGCGAAGATGAGAAGAACCATGGCTTTCATCCAGGCGCTGGCGGGGAAGGGTCCGGGTGCACCCCACGGAGCGGGATGGAAGAGGGTGAGGGCAGCTCCGGCGAGCACGATCATGAGAAGGGGCAGGATCTTCGCAACGGTGAAGAGGTTGCTGACGGCGGTTCCCTGGCGGGCGCCGAGAGCGTTAATCAGCGCGAGAACTCCAACGAGGATGGTCAGGATGAGGAAGCGAGGCCAGGGTTGTTTTGCGGCGGGCCAGAATTCGGCAAGGTAGATGACGAACAGGTTTGCATTCGCAGCCGGAGCTGCTGTCTGGGCGAGGTAGAGCATCCAGCCGACGAGAATTCCGGTGAGGCGGCCGAAGGCGGTGCGGGCGTAGAGATAGGGGCCCCCGGCATCGGAGAATTGCGAGGCTACCTCGGCGTAGCAGGCCATAATCACGCCCATGGCGGCTCCGGCGAGGAGGACGGCGGCGACGCTGCGCTTGCCGAGAAGGGCGGCTACGGTGGCGGGGAGGCCGAAGATGCCGCTGCCGATGATCGAATTGATGGCCAGAGCGGCCAGGCTCCAACGGCCGATAGCTCGCACGAGACCGGATTGCGTCGTGGTCATGGTTGAGAAACCGTTTGTATCACAAGCGGCGGGTGGTCTGGATTAAAGTTGTGTGGCGTGAATCCCCGTTCGCCAAACCCGAAAGGGTGGGGCACGAAAGTTCCCTCTGCGGTATTGCGACCGGGGCGTGAGAGCGCCGGAATGATCGTCTGAAACAGGCCGTCTGGCGCGCGTTTTGACCTAAGGTAACTTCAATTACCGAAGCTCATGAACACGGGGAACCTTTCGCCTTGTGCGTCGAGATGCGATCTTGGAAGGGATATTCGTCAAGACAGTTAAGAGGAAGCGTTCGTCAGAGCGGAATGCGAAAGGACCTTATGGATCGCGAGAACCGGGACAGCATGGAAGAGATTCATCTCCGCATTTTGCGGGTTACCGACGACCTGCGCATGATTCAGCGCGAGCTTAATTGCGCGGCAATGCAGGCTCCGACCGATCCCGAACTGATGGAAGCGCTGGCCGATCCGCCGGAGATGGAAACGATTCAGGTGCTGAAGTCGAGTCTCGATCAGATGCGGCACTTTCTGTGGTTCTACATGCAGGTGGTGACGAGTGACTCGGAGATGGGGGAAAAATTCCGGGAGACGCTGCGCCAGGACGCCCCTTTGCAAGTGCCGGAAATGGAGCAGCAGATGCAAAGCGCGACGGATGCGATCATGCTGCGTTACCTGGCGGACAGCAAGTATCGCAAACCGAACTAGAGGTCTGGAAAGCTCCGCGGCCTCCCTGTGCCGCACGATTACCCTACAAATTTGCTGTACCGGACGCACATGGCAGTATCTTGTGGCTCCGGTACCGAGAGTCCCAAGCCCACGTCGCCAACGCGAGATGCTGGGTACTCGCCTTCCAAGGAGGGAACAAATTGCAGCAGCAAACGACGGTGCAGCAGGACAACTCAATCCCGGATCTGCAGCGACCGGTCTTCGATCTCTGCTCGCCGATCTCTACGCGTCGATCTCTACAACCCGATTTCTAGGTTCCCAGCCACGTCACGCACAATGGCTAGCGACCAAAGCCTGCCGACTGCATGGATTGGCGGGAAATGTCGGCAGTGGAAGCGATGCCTTGCATACGCAATTTGAACTCGTCGGCATTGGAGGCGCTCTCGAGAGCGGTCTCGTAGTTGATCAAGCCAGCCTGGAATAAATCCCAGAGAGACTGGTCGAATGTCTGCATGCCGTACTGCGATGTGCCGGAGGAAATGGCGTCGCGGATGGCGCGGGTTTTTTCCGGGACGAGGATGCATTCGCGAATGTATGCGGTCATGATCATGACCTCGACAGCGGGCACGCGGCCCTCGGCGTCGGAGCGGCGCACGAGGCGCTGGCTGACGATAGCCCGTAAAACGGCGGCCAACTGAAGGCGAATCTGTTTCTGCTCGGGCGGGGGGAAGATGGCGATGATGCGGTTGATGCTTTCGACGGCGTCAAGGGTGTGCAAGGTGGAGAAGACCATGTGGCCGGTTTCGGCGGCATGGAGGGCGGTACCGATGGTTTCGAGATCGCGCATTTCGCCGACCAGAATCACGTCGGGGTCCTGACGGAGGGAGGCGCGGAGAGCGGCGCCGAAGGTGGGGGTATCGACCTCGACTTCGCGCTGGTTGACGTAGCCTTTCTTGTCGCGGTGCAGGAATTCTATGGGATCTTCGATGGTGATGATGTGCTCGGCGCGAGTGGAGTTGATGCGATCAACCATGGCGGCGAGAGTAGTGGACTTGCCGGAGCCAGTTACGCCCGTTACCAGCACGAGGCCGCGCGGCATGTCGCAGATCTGTTCGACGACTTTCGGCAAGAATAGTTCGTCGAGGGCGCGGATCTTGGTGGGGATGACGCGGAGCACGAGGCCGACGTTGCCGCGCTGCTGAAAGACGTTGACACGAAAGCGGCCGAGGCCGGCGACACCATAGGCCATGTCGATTTCGGTGGTTTCTTTGAATTTCTGCTTCTGACGAGCGGACATCATGCTGAACGCCATGTTGAGCATGTCTTCGGCGGTGACGCGCGACTGATCGGTGAGGGGGACAAGATCGCCGTCGATCCGTAGATGAGGGTAGTTTCCCACCTTCAAATGCAAATCGGAAGCGCGCCGCTCCATCGCAATGCGGAGCAAGTCATCGACATTCATGCAGGGCTGACTCCAGATACAGTCATCATCATCTCGCCAAGTGAAGCGACGTACGAGATGACGGAGGTGAGGGACCTATTAGGGTGGGATCGGGGCAAGAGAAAGAGCTAACCCATAGCGCGAAACGACCGTGGAATCTCCCCCCTGCGCCGAGAACGCGCAAGGATGAGGCATCCGGGGTCAAAACTGCGACTACCGCCAGCTTTAGACGGCTACAGGTTGCTTTGCTCTTACTTTGACCGGAGTTAGCCAGCCATAGCGGTCGGGTTTCTCGCCGCGGACGATTCCGTAGAATTCGGCTTGCAGAGTTCTGGTCATGGGGCCGAGTTTGCCGGTACCTACGGTGATCTTGTCGACCGAGCGGATGGGCGTGATTTCGGCGGCGGTTCCGGTGAAAAAGACCTCATCGGCGACGTACAGCGATTCGCGGGGAATCTGCTGTTCAACGATCTTGATGCCCTGGTCGCGGGCGATCTGCAAAACTGAGTCGCGGGTAATGCCGGGCAGAACGGAATTTCCGAGCGGAGCAGTTTGCAGGATGCCGTTGCGGACAACAAAAAGATTTTCGCCCGAACCCTCGCTGACGTAGCCATTGACGTCGAGCGCGATGCCTTCGGCGTAGCCGTTGACGATTGCTTCCATCTTGATGAGCTGGGAATTCATGTAATTTGCGCCCGCTTTGGCCATGGCGGGCAGGGTGTTGGGCGCGATTCGCGTCCAGGAGGAGATGCAAACGTCGACTCCCTCGCTGGAATCGGCACCCAGATATTTTCCCCAGGGATAATTGCAGATATAGATTTCGGTGGGCGAGTTAAAGGGGTTGACCCCAGCCTCGCCGTAGCCGCGGAGAACGATCGGGCGAATGTAGCAAGGCCAGACGCCGTTGTGGGCAACGAGTTCGACCATGGCGCTGACGATTTCGTCGCGCGTGAAAGCAACATCGATGCGATAGATGCGGGCAGAGTCGACGAGGCGCTGCATGTGTTCGCTGGCGCGAAAAATGGCGGGACCGCTCGGCAGCGCGTAGCAGCGAATACCTTCAAATACCGAAGAGCCGTAATTGACAACGTGCGACATGACATGGAGGGTCGCGTCGTCCCAAGCGACGAATTTGCCGTTGTGCCAGATTTTGTCGGTCTTCTGAATCGCCATCGAAACTCCTTCGGAATACAGATTCGCAGACGCGGCTGGGGGTTACTTCGCATCGGCGAAGAAATTTCTTCCAGGCTGAAATTATAGCTGGGGATGGGGATGGAGTCATTGAAATTGAGTTTTTGATCTCAAGTCCCGACCCGCGATGCGGCGCTCGGTGGTGGGGGAACGGAGCGGTGTTCCAATGAAGCGAGATTCAGTGAGGCGAGACTCAGTGAAGCTGGACGATGTTGTTAGCGACGAAGCCCGACTCACCCATGACCATCATACGTGTGGCAATGTGCTCGGCCTTGTAGTGGTGGGTGTGGTGCAGGACGTATGCGACTCCGATTGCGGCGCCAAAACCTAAGGCCGATCCGGCCGCCTCGCCGGGTGCGCCGCGGGTGACGAAAGGGCGCATGACGGGATTGACTTCGCGATAGCCTTCGCTCAGGCCGCGCTGGGTAGTGACACCATCGGCGGCAATGAGTCCCGCCAAAATGCCGAAGTCGACCCGGTTCTCCAAGGTCCAGAAGCGAGGCTGGCTGGGCGCTTCGGGAAGAGCGAATCTGTCCACGGTGAAGTTCTGTGCCTGGACGGCGGCGCTCAGCAAGAGAATCGAGAGGAGGTATTTCATGCGGTCTCCAGAAGATTGATCGTCGTAAGCTGAGAGTAAGTCGAGGACACACGGTAGTACATGGCCCATTTCGTGGGGTCAGTGGCCTTTTGGTAAGAGTAACCGCATGGCGGGAAGTGGTTACGGGGCTCGCCTGCAAGATCCTTAGCGCCAAAGCGAGGGGGCATGGGCGTTGTGTGAAGCTTTCTCTTGCCGCTTGGTAACTATTACTTGTGTTCGGCGAGTGGCGTTCGGCGAGCGGATTCTCCCTTAGGCGAGGGTGTGGCCGACTAATCGTTCTAACAGACACAAAGGCGAGCGTTGCGGATCGTTCATGGCGCTTACGGGGAGGTAGAAAGTCTGCTCGAAGGCAAATTGGCCGGACGTGGCGGCATGAGAGACGACGTCGGTGAAGCAAGCCCAGGTTGCGCCGGGGGGAATCTCGAGGTTGGTTTGCGGAACCTGCGACTGATAGGTCTGATCGGCTTTCATGCGGTCATGGATGCCAAGCATGTAGTGGTCATAGGGGGTGCGGCGGCCTTTGGTGATGCGCAGCCAGTGAAGGAGCGATGCGGTGAAGGGGGCTGGCGGGTTGATCTTTGGCAGGAAATGGGCGGCAGCCTGCTCGAATCTCTCTCCTACGCGCCAAAGGCGTGGCATAGCGGGATTGACGTTGGTGAAGACGCGGAGGATGCGCAGACCCTGCATGGGTCTGGAGGGGAAAGCATCGACGTGAAGGCGGGTGTCGTCGTGTCTCGGGGAGGTGCTGCGGCCGGCGATTTCGGCGGGGCGGAAGCTGGTGAATCCGGGTTGGAGATTCGGGCCGTAGCCGGGGCAGAGCGCATGAACAAGGCCGGAGGCCTGCTGGTAGTAGCGCCGCAACATAGCCAGCAATTCATCGCGCTCGGATCCCCGGTAACGGGTACCTTTCAGCGTGCCCGATGCAGGCCGGAAGCTTAGATTTTTTGATTTGCCGTCGAGGCAATCCGGGGAGAGAAAGCGGCGCTCGGACTCAGATAATGGGAATGGGAGTTGGGGCGCGTAGAGCAGGTTTCCGGATTCGAGAGCATCGGCGGCCCGGGCGACGATTTCGGGCGGAAATGGAGCTTGCCAGGTGGTGATGTCGAGGGATTCGAGAATCTGGGTGGCGCCCGTCATCGGTCAGTGGTCAGTGGTTGGTGGCCAGTAGTCAATTGTCCAACACATCCTAATTGCATCGGGCTTCTGGTTCAAATTGCAATGCAAGTCAAACCGCGAAGATTCTTCTAGAATTTACGTGAAAGGGGGGACGATGAGCGCTGAGGGGAGCAGGCGATTGGTAATTCTTAGCGGGCCTTCTTGCGTAGGGAAGAGTCCGCTGTTCAGGGCGCTGGGTAAGTTTTATCCCGAACTGCATGGCCAGCTTCACAAAGTGGTGCTGTTTAACAGCCGCGCTCCACGGCCGGGCGAGCGGGATGGGGCTGACTTTCACTTCCGCACGCGAGAGCAGGTTGAGGCGTTGCGGGAGGACAGCCAGTACGCGGTGCTGGAGGCGCGCACCGACCTGCAGGCGCTTGATGTCGAAGAGCTGGAAGGATTGCTGCGAGAGGGCGATGTTTTCTTTGAAGGGAATGCGTCGGTGGCGCGGGCGCTGCAGACGCATTCGCGGCTGGGGCATGTCGAGCGATTGAGTATATTTCTGTCGCCGCTTGCGGAGGAGGAGATTGTTTACCTGCGGGCTCCAGAGCGTGGGGTGTCATTACCGGAGCTTCTGACGGAGATCATGCGGCGCAAGCTTTTGCGGCGGACACGGCGGCAAAATGGAGATTTGTCGGCGGCGGACTTGGACAACATAGAAACTCGGGCTTCGAGTGCATATCGCGAAATGCAGATGGCATGGCGGTTTCAGTATGTGATTCCGAATCATGATGGCGAGGACAGCGATAACTGGGAGGCGTTTTATTATCCGATTGGCGAGGCCCGCAAGACGCTGCAGGTGTTTGCTGGATTGCTTCGGGGTGAGGTTCCAGCGGGGGTGGAGACGTGGGACGAGGAGTTATTGGGGGCGCAGGGATGATCAGGGGCTCGTTTGGGGTGCAGGAGCCTTAAGGCTGGGTATTGGGCCTTCGAACTCCGCCGAGCCGCTGGTTTTGCTCGGGCTAGGCTTCGCTCAGGGTGACAACGGCTGGAGAGGATCACTCGGGCGCTAAAAGCGCGCAGAGTCTTTCCGCAGCCTGCCAGGTCGTGCGCTTGCCAAAGTGTATCGACAGGCATTCGGACGAGACGCGACATCCGGCTGACGCACTCTAGTGGCGGTAGATTTTCTGCGCGTTGGGCTTCTCGCCGGGAGACGGGGCAAGCCCAGTCTCTACGCTGGTGGCCGGAGGAGCCACGGGAGTAGCTTTCGCGGCTGCAGGGTTTGGGGCGGCGGGTTCGGGTTTGGCGCCTATTTCGTCTCCGCGGAAGTAGCGATCTTTATTTTTGGCAGCTCGCATTTCGGGCATCGCGGTGTAGGGTTTGGAGTAGTCATTGTTTGCGTTCCAGAAGAGGAATCCAACGCCGCCTTTCTGCTTGGCTACTTCTATCTGAGTCTCGATGTATTGCGGCGAGTAGGTCTTGGTGCGCCAGGCGAAGGCCTGAAGCCAGGGACGGATAACTACATTGCTGTCTTTGGTGATGAGTTTGAATCGGTCCATGGACTCGCCGATGAAATGTTCGGGCGCGTCGCCGGGGTGCTCGATTCCGTCCATGCCGAAGAAGTGCGAGGGATAGATCATGGGCGAGAGCACATCGCAGTGCTTCGACATAGCTACGATGTCCTGGCCGGTGTGGGCGAGATCGACGGGACGCTGCCAGGCCATGACTCCGAAGACGTCCAGCGAGAGCAGGACGCCGGTGGGATGGAGTTGGGCATAGGCGCGATCGAGGAAATTGGCAATGACGTCGGAGCGCTGCATTGGTTTCGCGTGATCGGTTGGAGACTTGGCGGTGGGGGAGACGGGGCAGGTCCCGTCGCTACAGTTAGGCTCGCTGGCGGCCTGGTAGTTAAAGGCGGCATCTTTCTGGTCGCCTTCGGCTGGGAAGCGGACGTAGTCGAATTGCACTTCATCGACTCCGGATTGGGCGACGAACTTGGCCAGAGCTATGTCGTAATCCTGAACTTTCAGGTTCGAGGGGTCGGTCCAGACAAGCTTGCCGTTTTCGCGCCAGGGTTGGCCGGTGCCGCGGGACTTCACGGCCAGTTCGGGGTGAGTGGTAACGAGATGTTCATCGCGAAAGATGGCAATGCGCGCGATCGCGTGCATGTTTTCGGAGTGCAGGAAGCGGAGGAGCTTGGGCAAATCGGAAATATAGTGGCGTTGTCCGGTGGCCAGGGGGTGGTCGAAGGCGATGTTGACGATACCATCGCTGTCTTTAATATCGAAAACTACGGCATTGCCTCCCACTTCGCGCCAGTGGCGGATGATGCGCTCGCCGTGTTCGCTGCCGGCCATGACTCCGGTGAGGTAAATGGCGCGAACTTCGAAATCTCTTGCAACTGGAACCGATTTCTCTACAATAGGCGCTTCGAGAATTCCGGGGATAAGGATCTGTTCTCCGGGTTTCAGAAAGATTCCCTGAAGATTTTGGTTGGCGGCGTGGATGGCATCGGCCAAGTCGGTCGACGTCAGGTATTTGGTGCGCCTCAGATTTTTGCGGGCGACGGAGGGTATGCTGTCTCCGCGCTGGGCGACGTAAAGGTCGGAGCCAGGAGGAACGAAGATGGAGGCCGGCACGGGCGGCGCTGACTTTTTAGCGACGTCGGTCTTGGGGCTGGATTTGACCTGGACCAATTGCGCGGCGTGGGGATTCTGAACGGCGGCGGCGGTGGGAGAGAATAGCCCGAAGCCGGCGAGAGCGAGGCGGATGAGCACGGCGGCAAGGCTCACCTCCGAAAGTCGCGCTGCTGAAAGCGGGACTCTTCGGATTCCGGTTGCCGCGAGTGGGGCTGGGGAAAATCTAGTGTTCAAGGATTGGGGCAAGCATATTCTCCGGAGGGGAAATCTATTTCTATTGTGCACTGGGGGGTACCTTGGCAGCCAGTTACCTACGGGCTACCGGGAGGACGGCTTACCAGACATGATCGGAAGGTTGGGTGGGGGTCTGGGATAAAGTTCTCTGTAGTCTGCAAAGTGTTGCGCTTGAGGAAGCTGAGGGAAATCGAGGAGGCCTCGCAGAGGGCAGGTTAGCGGCATCTAAACCGATGAAAAGTGGTTTGCCAGGGTGTATTTAAGGGATGGCTAACGGCTTGCACAAGGAGGTAGCGGGCGGGGGGCGAAACAATCTCTCCCGTGAAGACCGGAACAAGAGGCGAGTGACAAAATTGAGCATTTTCGCAGCCAAAGACATGCAGATCCCGGAAAGGAAACAGGGGCCCGAACCGATGAGAACGAATCTTGCAACCGTGCTCGACCCGAACCGCCGCAGCAATGATGCTCGCGACTTTGAGGGCGCCTTGCGCCGGAAGATTGTCGGGCAGGATCAGGCGATTGAAAAGGTCGCGGAGATTTACCAGATGTTCCTAGCGGGGCTGAATGCGCCAGGCCGTCCGGTGGGCAACCTGCTGTTTCTGGGTCCGACGGGGTCGGGCAAGACGCGGGTGGTGGAAGCGGTGGCGGAGGCGTTGTTCGGGGACGCGAAGGCTTGTATCAAGATTGATTGTGCGGAATTTCAGCATTCGCACGAGATTGCGAAGCTGATCGGCTCGCCTCCGGGATACCTGGGACATCGCGAGACGCATCCTCTGCTGACCCAGGAAGCGCTCAACCAGTGGCATACGGAAAAGCTGAAATTGTCGATTCTGCTGTTTGACGAGATTGAGAAGGCTTCGGATTCGCTTTGGCAGCTGCTGCTGGGGATTCTAGATAAGGCAACGCTGACGCTCGGCGATAACCGGCGGGTGGATCTTTCGAGCTGCATCATCATTATGACCTCGAACCTGGGCGCAGCGGAGATGAATGGGCTGGTGGATGGCGGTCTGGGTTTTGCTCCGAAAGCGGTGCAGGTAGACAACTCTCTGGACGACAAGATTACGCGCTCGGCGGTGGATGCGGCGCGGCGCAAGTTTGCTCCGGAGTTCATGAACCGAATCGACAAAGTCGTTGTGTTCAAGACGCTGCGTCCGGAACACCTGGAACAGATTCTGGAAATTGAACTGGGAATGGTGCAGCAACGGGTGCTGATGGCGGCGGGCGCGCATCAGTTTGTGTTCAACTGCACGCAGCAAGTGAAGAGCTTTCTGCTGGCGGAAGGCACCGACCCGAAGTACGGAGCGCGGCACTTGAAGCGGGCGATCGAACGGCATCTGGTGTTTCCGCTAGCGAACCTGGTGGCTACAGGACAGGTGAGGCTGGGAGACTTTATCCGCATCGATTTGCTTGGCGATAGCAAACTGACGTTTGTGAAAGAGGCGGAGGGCGCTATGGTTCCGGTGCTGCTTGAACGTTATGGAGCGGCAGCGGCGATGCCGGCGGTGGCGGCGGCGCGAGCGGCGCGTCCGGTGATCCAGCGAAAGGAGTTCGGCGCGGGATCACTCAACGAGAATAAATAAGTCAAGTTGCTGGTAGGTGGGGCACCGCGTGGGCGGTGCCCTTTTTTATTGCGATGACCGAGTTCACCTCCGGCGCTAAAAGTGCCGCATATTCAGCGAGCAGCGGCATGGCTAAAGGGGGTTGCGGAAAGAGTGTTTTCCTAGCGCAGCATTCCCCCAGCGACTGGAAGCCGCGGTTGATTCCGCGGGAGTTACGACACGGCTGAAGCCATGCCCTTGCCAAACCGGTGCGAAGCGGAATCTTTCCGCAACCTCTAAAGTCCGGCCCTTCCCAACAACCTGTCTTATTTCCACTCGAACTTCCTTGACTAGCTTAGAACTTGACCATGATGTCGACATCAATCAGGTTTTCGTCCTTGCGAAGATCGGGGAACCAAACGCTGCTGCCTTGGCCTCCGCAGGCGGTTTGGGCGCCGCTTAGAGTCAGAGACATGGATGAATTTCCGTCGGTGCAGGCAAAAAATTGGGGGTATCCGTTGTTGGTGTAAGGCACTCCGCCGGAGCCGGGGGGAGTGACACCGCCCTTACCCGACCAATAGGGCACATTGGCATGGCGATAGTCGTACTCCCACCGGAAGGTGAGCCATTGGCGGGGCATGTAATCGTAGGTTATGGAGGTATCCCAGGCTTTGAACGGGTCGCCGGGATTCCCGGTGAAGTAGGGTGCATTGATGGCCGCGGAGGAAGCAGTCTCACCATTGATGGGCGGGAGCAGGACGAGATAGCGTCCTGGGTTGTTGATGACGCCCCCGCCGATGGTCAGTCCGTGCGTGTCTTTCTTGAACCAGGTGCGATTGTAAAGCATAAAGCCGATGAAGCTCTGCTTAGGATCGATTCCACCGTGCGGAAAATTGGCACTCGGCTGCGCCAGCGCGTCCCTCTTGTCACCGTGGCAACTCACGCCGGCCAGGGTTGCCGTGCTGGGGCCGTATTCGCAGCCCATATCGCCGGTGAAAGAGAAGGCCATCTTGTCGAGGAACTTTCCGGGCTTGTCATAGTATTTGATCTCGATGCTGTCGTCGGTGTGGATGCGGCCGCGATTCTGTATGTAGAGGTCGTCGTGGCCGATACCGTAATTGTTGGAGATGACGTTCATCCAGGGTTTCGGAGTCCATTTGATCTGTCCGCCGATGCCTTTTCTGGAATTGGAGGAGGCGTAGGATTGCCATCCGTTGATGATCCAGGGTTCGATTTTCAAGTGTGGGTTGGGGAAAATCTGAATTCGGACGCCTTCAAAAAACCAGGGGGTATTCGAAGAAACATAGGAAGGCTGATAGGCCCAGTTATCAAAGTTGTAATAACTGAACAGGCCGATGTAAGACATGAAGATTCCGGCGTCAATGTTGATGCCGTCCAACACATTGAGATGATAACCGCCATAGCCTTCCGCCAGGTAGCGGTCGGCGTCGGCGATATTCCATTGCCCCTTGGCGTAACTGGGGTCATTGCGCACGGTAGCGGTGGAATACATGCCAAATTGAGTCATGAAGCGAGCGCGGACGTTGTCATAGTGGAAGTCGCCGCCGAGGCCGAGTTGCTCCAACTGGATTTCGTTGGAGCGGAAGAGTTCGCTCGATCCGCCCATGGAGTTGTCGATTGGCTTGTTGAAAGAGTAGGCGTAAGTGACATCGGCACGAATTTCAGGGGTGAAGAATTTTGAATCGAAGGCCGTATCCTTATTACGCGGGTTGCCGTTGAGCCAAGTCCAATCCCAATCGGAAAAAGGAGCGATTTTCTCGGGTTTGGCGGGCGCGGCATCGGTGGAGGTTAACGCAGCGGCCTGTACCGGGACGGCGACTGACAGCGATGCTGGCGCGACTGGCGCTGGCACTACTGGGGTTAAAGAAGCATTCGTGGTCGAAGAACGTTTCTTGAGCTCCGCCTCAAGCTGCTCGATGCGGGCCTTCATTGCCTGCAGCTCTTTTTCGATATCAGCAGAGACGGGATCGGGGACGTCGGCGGTTTTCGCGGGAACATCGGGGACGGGCGACGGCTCGCGCAAAAGGGCTACCCTCGCAGGGCTGTCGGGGAGTGCCTGTGCGTAGGAGCGGGGAGCGTGAGAGAGGGCGCAGGCCAAAATCATCAGGAGAGAAAGAGTTAGAGAACTAAGGGCGCTCTGCGATCGAGTTTTCATAAGCTTCAGTTCGATTCCTTTCCGGTCCAAAGGCCGGTCCTGGTCTTGCCGGTCATAAGTCTTGCACTCTGACACCAGGTTGTTCCCGAGAAATCGTTAGAGTGAAATCGTGAACTCATATCACATCCGAAAACACGTAAAGAACGAGTAAACAATTCATAAAGAGGGCATAAAAGCGGGGAGCTTGTTGTGGTGCGTGCGGACAGGCGAGCCCGTCTGTACGCTGTGAACTGAACGAAAGAAAAGCCCGCGCGGATGCGGGGACTAGATTTTTTGCAAGGCTTCTTTGGCAGCCTGGGCTTCGTCGGCAGGCAAGCCCAGATTCAGGGAGGATTGCAGTTTGTCACGGGCCTGGGTTGGCTGGCCGGCTGCGAGGTAGACCATTCCGAGATGGAACTGAAATTCTGCCACCTGCGGATTTCGAGAAGCCAGATCTTCGAGTAACGGAAGAGCAGAGCGGTATTGGCCCTGGCGGTAGTAGATCCAAGCCAGTGTGTCGTTTACGGCGGGGTCGTCTGGCTGAGCGGCCTTGGCTTTCTGCGCCAACTGCAGCGGTTGAACCGCAGCGGCAGTCAATGTTGTTCGGGCTCGGGGCCAGGTTCGAAATCAGACAAGTCAACGTCGTTCCGGAATTGATTGCGTTTGCGATAGACGATGAAGATCATGCCCACCGACATGAGCGTCGGCGGGACGATCAGGATCAAGATGCCACTGCGCAGAGCTTGAATCATTCGCGCGCCGGAGGAGGCGGCCTGGGTATAGCAGAGCGCGCAACTTTGAGAAAAAGCGGGCAGGGGGATGGCGAGCATGGCCAATCCGATGAGCGCAACAGCAAATAAGAGGAAGGGTCTAGCGACGCTCAGCTTTCGGGTTGGCATTTCACACCTCTCGACTGCGACTTTCGCTTTGTCATTTTTTATCAATACTTTGAAAATGGGGCGCCGGTCACCATGCGGAAGCTATCCGTCCAGCCGTATTGCATGCCGAGGAGGATAGAGACCGTAAAGACGATGACAAACACCAGAAAGGTCCGTTTTTCGGACCACAGATGCATGAAGAAGAGGACGGCCAATCCAGCTTCGACGCAAGAGACGATCAGCATGCGGGTAAACATCTGATCGGCGTCAATCTTCTGATAGGCGATAACGAATTGCAAGGCGGCTAGAGCGAGCAGGCAAATATAGACGATCAGATCTTTGCCGATTCCGCCGCTTTTGTGCTCTTCGATTGCTGCCATAAGATTCTGCTCCCTTAATTCCTGATCATTCTTAGCCTAGTGACTGAGATTCAAAAGATAGACCATGGGCACTACGAACATCCAAACTAGATCAACGAAGTGCCAGTACAGGCCGAGGACTTCGATATCATCTGCGTTGTAGCGGCCGCCTTTGTAGCGCACGCCGACGACCAGCAGGGCGATCACGCCGCCAGTGACGTGCGTCAAGTGCAAGCCGGTGATGCTGAAGAAGGATGCGCCGAACAAAGGCGTGCCCCAAGGATTCTTTAACAGGGTCATGCCTTCATCGATCAGGCCCATCCATTCACGAATGTGGAGCAGGGCGAAGACGATGCCGAGAGCGGCGGTGATCATGGTCCAGCGGAAGGCGGCGGATTTGTCGCCGGCGCGGGCGGAGCGGAGTCCGATGAGCATGGTCAAGCTGCTGGTCAGAAGAATAAAAGTCATGAGCGCGACATTGGTGATGCTGTGGAAGGGCCTAGGCCAGTCGGCAGTGCCGTTACGCAGGAATCCATAGGCCACGAGGCACCCGGCGAAGGTCATGGTATCCGCGATGATAAACAGCCACATCGCCAGTTTCTTTGTAGGAATCGAAAATGCCGGACCTGAGGTCTGGCTTGTCGAATGCCCTTGCATGGTTAAATCCGCTTGGCTCACGGAGCCTCCTAGGTTTCTTCTATAACTCGTAAGTCGGTACGATTACACCTTCATCCAAAGCAATAAGAGCAGGTAGACCCATAGAGCGCCCATGAAATGCCAATAACGGGCGGTCGCGATTAATTGATTCTGGCGCAGCACCGATTTGTCCAATTTGACGATCACATAGATCAATCCTCCCAAGCCGCCCAGTACGTGGAGCGCATGGGTGACGGTGAGAAGGTAGAAAAAGGAACTGCTGGGATTGGTGGCGAGATAGAGTCCTTCAGCCCTCAGCTGCGACCACGCTATGTACTGACCAGCCACAAAGAGCAGGCCAAGAAATAAGGTGATGTAGAGCCAGCGCGCGGGGTCTTCGACCTGACTTCTTAGACCGCCCATGAAAGTCGTGACGCGACGACGCGCAACTTCGAGAGTGATGCTGCTTGCAATGAGTAAGAGCGTGTTGAGGTAGAGGATGGAGGGGAGGGTGAACGACTGCCAGTCGAGCGAAGAGCTTTTGCGAACGATGAGAGCGCTGGTGAACGCGGCAAACATCATCGTAATGGCGAATATGACGACCCAGATGGCAGTCGAAGAGGGAGGCGGTGAGTAGTCGAGGGTCACGCGCGGGTTGCCGTCCGGAGGGACGAGACGCCGCCAACCGCCGTTGCCGGAGTCGCCGTTTGTGGATTGCGGGCGAGCGTGATCGATTTGCGGCGGTTCGTGTACGGTAGTTGCCATAACCAAGTAAACTTCCTTTCCAGACTAGAGGCGCATCCTCCGGGGCTAAAGCCCGCGAGTTATTTTTCGTCGTGCTCAGTCGCCACTTGCTCAGGCGAAGTCTGCATGACATAGTCACCCACCGAACTCTGGACTCCATATTGAAAAGGATCGTGGTAGACGACGGGGTGCTTGCCGCCAAAATTGTCGAAGGGCGGCGGGGTGGTTGGCGTGCTCCATTCGAGCGACGTCGCCTCCCAGGGATTGTCTGGCGCCGGCTTTCCCCAGAAACGGCTGTGAATCAGGTTATAGAGAAAAACAAGCTGGGCTGCTCCGGTACACAAAGCAGCGACGGTGATGAAACGATGCACGGGGATCAGCGGTTGCAGGTAGTCATCGACGAAGGAGGCGTAGCGGCGAACATTTCCGGCCATGCCCAGATAATGGAATGGCATGAAGATGCAATAGGCGCCCACGAAGCTTAGCCAGAAATGAACTCTTCCCAAAGTCTCATTCATGAAACGTCCGAACATTTTGGGGAACCAGAAGTAAGTTCCGGCAAAGATGCCGAACATGGCGGCGACGCCCATGACCAGGTGGAAATGGCCGACCACGAAATAGGTGGCGTGGAGCATGATGTCGATCGAGGGTTGCGCCAGGAAAAATCCGCTAACGCCTCCGCTGACGAACATCGAGATGAACCCCAAGGCGAACAAAGATGCCGAGTTAATCCGCAGCTTGGAGCCATACAGACTGAAGGTCCAGATCAGGACGACGATCGTGGACGGAATGGTGATCACGAGTGTGGGGAAGGAGAATGCCAGCGAAGAATACGGATTCATCCCGCTGACGAACATGTGGTGTCCGTAGACCATGTAACTGAGGACGGCCAGGGCGCCCATGGAATAGATGAGGGTGCGTTGGCTGAGCATCTGCTTGCGCATGTTCGCCAGCAACACGTGGGAAACAATACCCAAGCCGGGCACGATGGCGATGTAAACCTCAGGGTGTCCGAAGAACCAGAACAGGTGTTGCCAGAGTAGCGTCGATCCGCCGGAGTGCGGTTGCAGTTGATCGTTGATGACGAGGTTCGAGGGAACAAAGAAACTGGTTCCGGCGACGTGATCGAGGATGGCAAGGATGCAGGCCGGCATGAGGACGGCAAATGCTGTCAGGCCCATGCAGGAGGTGATGAACCATGCCCAGGCACTGAGCGGGAGACGCATGAGGCTCATGCCCTTGACGCGCAGATCGAGGGTGGTGGTGATGAAATTCAACGAGCCCAGCAACTGGCCGACACAAAAGAGAGCGATCGAAGTCATCCACAGGACCACGCCCAAACCCTGGCCGGGTCCGGCGACCGCGCCGACGGCATTGAGCGGAGCGTATTGCGTCCAGCCACCCAGGGTGGGGCCGTCGCTCAGGAAGAAGGAAGACACCAGAACCACGAACGCGGTGAACGTTACCCAGAACGACATCATGTTGAAGCGGGGGAAGGGCATATCTTCCGCGCCGACCTGGATCGGAAGGAAATAGTTACCGAAGGCGGCAAAGGGAGCGGTGGTGAGCACAAAGAAGACCATGATGGTGCCATGCATGGTCATCAATTGTAGGTAGTACTCAGGCGTCATTACGCCACCGGGGGCTCCGGCTTTCGAAAGCAACTGCAAGCCGGGGATGGGGGCATTGTTCCAGGCGAGGTGAATCCGCATCAGCCAGGAGAGGAACATCCCGAAAAACGCGGCAATCAAGGCCAAGCCATAATACTGCTTGCCGATTACCTTATGGTCCAGGCTGAAGACGTGTTTCCGAATGAAACTGGTCGGCGGAGCGTGATGGTGTTCCTGCACTGACATGTCGTGCATTTGCTCACCTCAAGAGATATGTATTGCCTAGTCCACTCTGCGCGAGCGCATCGTGAACGAGTTACTGTCCAGCTTGCTGCTTGAGCCAGTTATCGAAGTCCGCTTGAGACATCACTTCGAGATAGGCCTTCATGTTGTAATGCCCAAGACCGCAAAGCTGGGTACAGACGATTTCATACTTGCCGACCTTGGTGGCGGTGAAGTGAAGCGTAACATCCAAACCGGGAACGAAGTCCTGTTGTACGCGCAACTCCCGCACGTAGAAAGAATGTCCTACATCCTTGGTGTGCATGAGGAGGTGGATTTCCTTGTTCACCGGGATAGCCATTTCGGCGGCGACAACGTCGTCTCGGGCATCGACGTCATGTTCAGGATCGAGGCCGAAGATGTTCTGAGTTCCTTCATTGATGAGTTCGGGATGAGGAGTGCCGAATTTTCCGTCGGGGCCGGGATAGCGGAAATAGAAAGCGAATTGTCCGGCCTGAACCTGGACAGGCATGGCATCGGCTGACGGGGCCTGGAGATAGACATTGGCCCATGCTTTGACGCCAAAGATGCCGAGTGCCATGACTTCGACGCCGACGACGAGAATCGCAGCAATCACCAGACCCTTGGCACCGCCGGGGAATTGCTTGACTTTGGCATTGGGGCCCGGGTTGGAATATTTCCAGATGAAAATCGCCAGGATGAATTGTGCAGCCAAAAACGAGATTCCAGCCTCGGCCATCGTCTCTGACATCTGCTCGTCAATGAGAGCGCCATGAGTCGAGATGTCTTCCGGCGCAACCCAGGTATGGCGCAAGATGGGAATCGCGGAAAGGATCGCGATAACGATGATGGTGACCGCAAAAAATTTTGCCATGATGCCCTCGCCTTAAACGTTCCAGCCCGAATTCAGAAGCCCGATTTGCTAAGCGGCGGCGTCTCCGTTGCCAAAGGATTTGACCGCGCTAGTCTCATCTTTTTGAATATCGAACACCGAAGAGAGCCGGGTCATTTCCAGCAGATCGTGGACTCGCTTGTTCAGATTGGCGAGCTTCAATCGCCCACCCTGATTCCGAATCGTCGTATGGGCTTTAACGAGTTCTCCGACTCCGGAACTATCCATGTACTGAACTTCGCCCAGATTCAGCACAACCGCTTTCTTACCTTTTTCGGCTAAATCGCGAACTATCTCGCGGAGAATGATATTTCCCTCTCCCAACGTGATCCGGCCCGTGACGTCCACGACGGTTACTTTTCCCACCTGCCGGGTCGCGGTTTGCATCTTCACAGGAGCCGATCCGGCCATCCCAATGCCCAATCGGTCGAGAACGGCACACGCCGAGGCCGCCAGTTGTTTGGACTCTGTCCGAACCACAATGAGCGAGCGCCCTTCCTTAAGAACTTCGCGGAAGAAAGAAACATCCTCAGAAGACTTTCCACCGGTTGTCGGTTTCGGCGCGTCAGCATCCGATACTACTGCTGAACTCACGCCCGCACCCGCGCCTGCCCCGGCAAGCCCGAGTAAAGCAGCGGCTCCGAAACCGAGCGCGAATATCGGACCGATCCCTGGAAGAAGCAGCGATGCGGCGACAACTCCGGTTGTCATACCGGCAGCGCCCCCAACGAAGCCGCCCACATAGGCGCCGAATTCTTTTGCCAGGTTGTTGGCTTCGCTCTCGGATCGAGTTAGGAAAACGATGGACTCTTCCGGCACGCCTTGCTCGCGTAACCCCTTAACCGCAGCGTCCGCGTTATCACGCGAACTAAATACTCCGATTGCAGTTTCCATATGCCCTCCCTGTTTCCCGTCCGGAATTGGCGTCCAAAATCGTTCCCCGTAAATACCAAACGGCGGCGTATTAAAACGCCGTGCCCCCTCACTTTGTGCTTGAATTCCCGACTCATGGTTGCCGCTCTTACGGCATCGCATCTCTCGTCTCACTACTTACAATTGCGAACGCGGCGGCAGAAGCGGGATGCCGCCGCCGCATTCCCTGTCAGTACGCTTTTGCCTTAAAGGTGAAATTGACTTCTTTGGTCTCGGTGCCGGTGATGGTGACGTCGGCCGTCTGGGTGCCGTAGTCTTCTTGCCAGGCTGTCAGCGTGTACTTGCCGGCAGGCAGGTTGGGCAAAGTAAAGCTGCCCCCATTCTTGCTGATGTCGTAGTGGTTGGTCTTGAGGACTACGAACCAGCCGTGCATCCAGGGATGGATGTTGCACTTGACCGGGATAAATTCGGGCTTGTCGTATTTCTCTTTGATCGGCGGAGTGCCGGGGGGCTGGGACTTGTTCCACTCGATGTTCACCTTGGGGAGCGGATGAATGTTGTGTGAAGTCTGGTCGTCGTTGCGAATTTCGAATTCCTGATTGACGTGCATGGGCAGGACGTGAGGAATGTACTGGCAGCCCTTCTGGTCATAGGTGACGGTCTGCGACGGAACCTGGCCATCGTCGGGGGCTCCGGAAGAAATGTAAACCACCACGTTATCGAGGGAGTTGTTGGCGCCGGCGACGACCGTCTCGTTCAGGACGGGGGTGGCATGCTGCTTGGCGCAGCTCGGCTCCTTGGACATGTCAATCGGTTTCATTTTGACCGGCGTGCCGGTGTAGGTCACTTTGCCGGTCACAGTCCCGCCAAACATCATCGACGCGGAGACGAGCAAGGTCACAAGAACTAAGAGAATTTTCCTGGTGCGCATTCGAGTACTCCCTCCTGGGGGTTGACTGCAATCAATTATTGACCGCCGCCGGCAGCTTTGTTGTTATTGGCCGGGGCGGCTGACTGGGGTGCGCTCTTGTCGACGTACGGAGGAATCACTCCGTGCGCGGCCAAGAGAACGTCGTTCTCCTTGCTGTGCCGGTGGACCTGCAGCGTACGCAGGAAATGAACGAGATCCCAGGCATCGTTCGGTTGAATTACGTCGGCGAAGGATGGCATAGGCGTGCCATCCAGACCGGTCATGAAGATCTTGTAGATATCCTGGTTGGTCTTGCCGCACTTGAAGCGAGAATCGTCGCCACCGGCCGCGAAGTTGTAGGGGCGGATAGGATTGTCTTGGCTGTCGGTGAGAGTCGAGGCGGAGGGGCCATTGCCCTCACCATGTGTGCCATGACATTTCCAGCACTCCAATTTGGCGAAGAGTGCCTGGCCGTGGGAAATGCTTTGGAGCGTAACGGGGGGCTCTGGCGGAATCGAGATCGGCGTGCCGGCCTTTTCCTTTTCCCAGCGGGGGGAAAAAATCTTGATATAAGCAACCAGATCGGCGCGCTGCTGCTTGGAGAAGGTATTCCAAGGCGGCATGTTGGAATTGTCGAGACCACGGGCGATGGTATTGAAAAGATCTTCATCGGTGGGCAAGGTGCCGGTCGGGGTGGAACGGCATTTGAAAGTTGCAATAGTAAAGTCGCGTGGTTTGGGATCAATCCAGACAGCGTTCTCCCCGGTGCCGTCGCCATAATTGCCGTGGCAGCCGGCGCAATAGCGGCGGTAATCGGACTTGGCTTGCTCGCTCTCGGCGTGGCCGGTGACGTTGCCGATGTGGCTCACCATCGGCTTGATCACGACCGGTCCTTTGGGTCCTACGACCGGCTCATCCTGAGCGGAGGCCCGTGGGATGAACGCACTGACGGCGAGAAGTCCCACGATCGCCGTGAACAAAATCACGCTGGTAAACCTCATTGTCTTCACGCTGTTCATAATCAGCACCCTTGAAATCGAAGTCAGCGCCGGCGAACGAATTCGCCGGCGGGCCATCCTAACTGGTTAGAAGTCGAAGTCAATTCCAAACAACAGCTCGCTTTGGGTCAGGTTGGTGCCGGCGATAGGCGCGGTTCCGTCCTGGTGCCACCAGTTATACTCGGCGTGGTAGGCCATGCCGGCCCGGCTGGTCATAAACGGGTTGTAGCGATAGCCGAGCGTGTAGGTGGAGATGTTGCCAAAGTTGGAAGGAGTCCCGGGTGTCGACTGTTGCGACATTCGCATCGTTTCATAGCGCCCGAGCACAATCATCTGCGGGCTGACGACATAGTGAGGCTCGACGAGGATGCCGTTCCAGGTGGGGTTGCGCGCGCCGGCAATCAACTGGGTGCCGGGTGTGTTATTGCAGGATTGGGTTCCGGTGGGGGTATTGCAGACGGCGTTCGGGTAGTCGATCGGGTCTCCGTAACCTTGGCCGAACCATGCGTTATCCTCACCGTGCTGAGTGATGACGGTGACGTCAAAGTGATCGCCGAAGTAGAACTGCCCGACGAAGCCTTCGCGACTGTAGCCCTTGTTCTGAGTGCCAGAGCCGCCAATCGGCATGCCACCGCTGGTCAGATAGTAGGTCGCGGCTTCGCCGGCCATCACATAGAAACCGACCCGGTCCACGCCCAGTCTGCCGGCATCGAATGCCTGACTGCCGGTAATGAAGGTGGAGTAGGACTCCTCGCCATAGGGCAGGCCGACCTGGCCGTCGTTCGAACTCAGCAGGGAAACCGAATAGCGCGTCCGATCATTGTAGGAGTGACCCATCAGTTCGAGGCCGAGTTGGTTGTCTCCCATCTGGCCGAAGATATTGTGGTCATTCTGCGGGATAAAGTGATAGAGCTGATAGATTCCGCCGTTCGCGGTGAGCGTGAGAATGCGCTTTTCCGACAGCAGGTTGTCGAGTTCGTACTTGCCTAGCTTCACGTTGAACCACGAACTGTCCTTGATGTTGTCGAGCCGCGCCATGACGGTTTCAAAGTGAAAAGAGGCGGTCGGATCGGAGGAGGGCAGAACGTAGAAGGAAAAGTTCTTCTCGAGGGTGCCGCCGGTGTGGAAGTCGAGTCCGCTCAGGTCGAATCCGGTGGTTGTAACCTTTTGCGCGCCGGTCGGGCTCTGATCGGTGGCAACCTGGTTGGTGCTGACGCGGTGCCAGATGGGAGTGATGCGGAAGGTGACCGGCCAGTATCCAGGATTCTGCCAGATCGGTGCATCCCGATCATTCATCAACTGGTAACCATTGTCTTTGAATTTTTGGCCAAAGAAGTTCAGCATCGGCCAGCTTTCATGACAGGCTGAGCAGCGCAAGCCGTACTTCCTGGCGAAGGCGGGTAAGGCATTCGCCGGCTGGCTGGTGCTCAAGAGCAAGAAGAAAAATACGAAAGCAGCGGCGAGGACGGAAGTTGCGTGCCGCGGCTTCTGACAGAGATGAGACTGCGCCCACATACGCATGCTGCACTCCTCAGACAATCAACAAGGATTTTTGTAAATCAGATTCGCACACCCAGCGAATCAAACATCTGTCGAAAAACGGTTGACGCTGTAACATCGGCGAATGAGTTTCGTGGTTAAGTGGTCCTACCACTCCACAGCGGCTGGATACTACTACCACTGGGAGGCAAAGTGCAATAGGGTAATTCAATTATTGTGAAAAATTTTGGAGCAAAACGAAAAGTGACCGGGGGATGGTATTTGCATGCGCAGGGCGAGGGTTGACAAAGGTCAAGGCGCGTATGAAACTCTGGCGACGGGGTACCGGAGCTGGTTGTGATCTGGGATAGGAATCTTTGCGGGACCGAGCTTAGAAGTCATGGTACAACTACCCGGCACAGGTTTTATCTGCCTGTTTCGCGGTGGGCAATCTTTTCCTCCTTCGTTTTGCTCCTGTTCCTTTCGGAGCTAGCTCTGCCAGCGCTGGGGAAGGGCAAGGACGGGGTGCCTTATGGCGAGGGCCTGATCGTAAATATTCCGCTGCCGGAGCCTGAGGTGGCCCAGGTAGTCGACGAGGTTTCACAGAACACGATCATCCGGGGAACCAAGGAATACGCGAAAGATGAGTATGTTGCGGGAGCGGCGGCAGCTCCAACCACTGCGGTATTTCCGAAGTGGACGGATCCGGGCAAGGTGTTCTACAAGGTGCGGAAACAGGCGCTGGATCCTGTGAATTTCAAGAACAGTTCCGACGTCGGAACCCTGGCAGTTCGTTATGTGGTGCAGCCGCAAGGTATCAATAACACGGTTTTGCGCATTGATGCGTTGTTTGTGGAAGATTTCCGGCGCCGGGTGCACGAGTCGAATGGATCGGTTGAAAACGCCGAGTACAAGGACATTCAGGACCGTCTAGCATCGATTGAGTTGGTGAAAAAAGAAACGGCTGAGGCTTTACGCGCGAAGCGGGAGCGGTTCGCGAAGCAAAATCTGGAAACCAGCAGCAGCACCGAGACTGACAGCGACAATTCCGGTGGCAGCAATGATGGCACGGTGGCGCTGAGCACTCCGCCGCCGATGGCGGAGCCGGGGACACAATTCTCGACGCAAGCCTCGTCTCAAACTTCGACACCATCCTCCGCGCCTGATCCGTGGAAACGGTCTTCGTATGACCAGTCTTCGGAGACTTTGGAACAGCACGTGGCCAATTTGCGGCGGCAGGTGGAACGACTGGTGAAGCAACCGGGAGCGCCACTGAAGTCCGCTCCATTTCACACGGCAAGCACGTTGAAGTCACTGGAACCTGGCGCGGAAGTACTGATTCTGATATCGACGACTTACTGGTATGGGGTAGAGACGCACGACGGGCAGCATGGCTGGATTCAGCGGGATCAACTGGAGCAGGCGCCATGACGCGGCGGGCGTTTGTAGTTTCCAGCAAGTTCATTTGCGCCCTGCTGGCGGCAATTCCTATGGTGGCGCTTCTGAATGCGGCTGAAGTCGCGAGCGCGCAAACGGGTTCGTACGAGCGCACTTTCCGGCAATCGAAAACCGCAGTAGAAAAAGCGCTGAAGGAATTGCAGCCGGAGTTGAGTGGACGGTTGCCCGCCCTGGAAGGTTTCGCTTTGCCGGGCGACCATGCGTTGAGCCGGTACCAGCGGGCGTACTACCAGTCGGCTGTGCAAGTGAGTTCGACGGCGTCGGGTGAATCGGTGGTGCGAGTGAGTACCAAGGTGACGGCGTGGTATGCGGATCCGACACCATCACACTCGGGCTATCAACTACTGACTTCAAATGGGCGGTTGGAGTCGGATCTGCTGGATCAGTTAGGCGATCTCTTGACGAGCAAGCCGAATGGGGAAGGCGCAGGGCAGCGATCCAGTCGAGATTTTCCGGCCCAGAATTCGGCGGCGGCAGCGGCCACGCCGCCCAGCAAGAGCGACGGTGGGGCTGAGCGGGCGGCAATTTCCGCGCCTCTTCCGCAAGCGCCTTCGCAAGGGAGCGAGCGCACGTTTTCACCGCCGTCGGCGTTGGGACAGGGTTTGGGGGGACAGCATGGCGGGGATCTGAAAGATTCTCCGCCGCCCGCACAAACCGGCCTGCAGGCCGAGGCGGCGAGTCTGGAGGAGGTTCTTAAGAACCAGGCACATCCCAAGAATCTGGTCGCGGTTAAGAAATCAGGAACCCCGGTGGTGGCGACTCCCAGTTTGACGGCCAAGACGTTGTTTATGGCCAGCGCTCACGATGAATTTGAGATGCTGGATTTCAACGCCGACTGGGTTCATGTGCGAATTTCCGGCCTATCGCGCGGGTGGATTTGGCGTACGGGGCTGGAGATGCCGGAGGGGATTTCGGACGTTCCCCTAAACAATCAGAATGCCGGCCCGGTAGTTGCGGAATTATTTCAAGTGACCCGGGAAGAAACAGCGGCGTTTCCGGGGGATTGGGAGCCGCTGCGGGGAAAGAGTGTAAAAATAATCTCGGTGCAGAAGATCCATGAAGGCGAGGACAACAGCGGGGCGCAGGCCAAGCTGGAATATGCCAAGTCATTGCTGGAGAAGAACTACGACGAGTTGTCCGCAAAATCACAGGAGTTGTTCGGGGTTGTGTTCATCTTCGATTCAGTCGATGGCGGCATGATAGCGGCAACAATGCCAACGGTCCGGCAGTGGAAGGCTGGTAAATTATCGGATGCGGGCCTCTGGCATCAATGCTATTTCGATCCGCCGGAGACGTTTAGTGTTTCGAGCTTATCCGGTGGTCATTAAGTCAGGCTCGGTGGTCTGCTCTTTGGCTACTACTATTAAGAGCCATGATGAGAGCCCGCTGAATGCAGCGAGATGCAAGTTTTGGCTTGACATCGAACCGGTGGCGCGATACGAATGCTATCCTTTAGCGTTGTTGGGTGAGCACTGATTCGGTACGTCCTGATTTGAGCCAAAGCGCCGGGCGATGGCGAACGGGTCAACGGTCGAGTGTGGGGTCCATGTTACAAAAATTTACTGCTCTGCTGCGCGATTACGCTGAACTGACGAAGGCACGCATTACGACGCTGATCGTACTGACGGCCTGGTGCGGCTATTTCTTCGGCGCGCATCGAATGGGCGTTTCGCCATGGTCGCTGGGGTTGTTCCACGCTTTGCTGGGTGTGGCATTGGTTTCGAGTGGAACCGCGGCGCTGAATGAAGTTCTCGAGTCGAGCGTGGATGCGCGGATGCGGCGGACGGCGCTCCGGCCGCTGCCCTCGGGACGCATGAGCATGGCGCACGCGGTCACGGTTGGACTAGCGCTAACTCTGGGCGGGTCGGCCTATCTGGCAATCTTTACTAACTTACTAACTGGTTCATTAGTCTTTCTGACGGCGGTAATTTATCTTGCGGCATACACTCCGCTGAAGCAGGTTTCGCCGGTGTGCACCTTTGTCGGCGCGTTTCCGGGAGCGATGCCGGTCGTGCTCGGATGGACAGCAGTACGGGGAAAGCTGGAAGTTGAGACGCTGATTCTGTTCGCCATCATGTTCGTCTGGCAGTTTCCACATTTTCTTTCGATTGCATGGCTTTATCGCGAGGACTATGCGCAGGGCGAGATACGAATGCTGCCTGTGGTTCAGTCGGACGGGAAGTCAACCGTATGGCGGATTCTGGCATATTCCGCAGCGTTGATTCCGGTGAGCATTTTGCCGGTTGCGATGGGAATGGCGGGGCGGGTGTATCTGGTGGGCGCGATTCTGATGGGTGCGGGATTGTTCCGGGTTTCGATGGGAATGGCGTATCCACAATTGCCGGCAACGGCCGCAGCTTCCAAACCTTCCGCGCGGCGTTTGCTGCGGGCCACGATTATTTATCTGCCGGCGCTATTTGCGCTCATGATGGCTAACTCGGGTGGACGCTGAGCTGAAGGTTAGAGGTTAGAGGTCAGATTGCAGAGGTAAGAACCTTCCTAAGTCAAGTCCTAAACTCTTCGATCTATCGTCTGGTTCTGTGAATTTAGCTCTAACCTCCTCAAATCTTACTTAGGGCCGGTTCCCTCGCTCCTGAGGGGTTATTACTTATTGCCAATGGTGAAGGGAACAACGGCTGTCTGGCCACCGGTGATGGTCACCGATTTTTCCCAGGTCTGCGGTGGAGTAAAGAGCGGGCGGCTGACCTTTCGTTGCGACAAAACATCGTAGACTTCTTCTTTCCCTGCGTGGTTCCAGCCCTCGTGCCACGCGACGAGCTCATAAGTGCCTGGCGGAACGTCGGTAAGTTCAAAACGTCCGGATTCGTCGGTGACAGCATAATAAGGGTGCGGCACGACCATCATTTCCGCGCTCATCCAAACGTGCCCGCCATTGCAATGCAGGTGGACCAAGCCGGGCGTAGACATGGTGCGCGAGGTGGTCTGGTTGACAAAGGGAAAAGGCAGGTTGAACGTGGCGGCCCCTTCCATGTGGATGGTGTGGAGAGTTGCATCAGAACTCCGCATCTCGAGGACGGCATTCTCCGGAACGAGCAGGATGTGAGGAACGTAGTGGCAATGGATCTGATCGAGATGCCGCCGTTGCGGGGGCAGGTCGAATGCTTTTCCGCTCGTTACACCCTTGAGATAGACGATGGTGTTGGCCACTCCACCTTGCGGGCCGATGATCAAGCGCTCGAGGTCAACTGTCTTCCTGGACTCAGGGTCGCAGATCTGAGGGTCTTTGTTTACCGGGAATTCTGTCTGGTGCGGGACCGGGCCTGACCATTTCACGCTGCCGGAGATGGTGCCACCGTGGGAAACCGAGATGACCTTGTAGTCCTGTGCAGAGAGGAGAGCGGTGGCGGCGAACAAGGTGAGAATGAGGAAGCAATGTCTTAAACCTCTTTTTGCTTCAAGTGCCGAAGTTTTGGTTCCTGAATTCTTGCCTACAGGTGTTCTAAACATAGGATCCTTCCTACTGCCTCGATCTGATGAGGCGCTGCGCGCAACTCACGCAAGAAGTTCGCGCGTTCTAAGCCAGGTGCGACGCGAGCAAATCTTTCCGATCGCACGCCAGACTGTGATACAAGTCGAAGCCGAAACACGAATGCAACGGAACGTAGCAGTTTCCACCTGCGGCAGACCCCACAATCTGCGGCAGCTAATCCCCTACAACCAATCGACATCCACCGAATGCTATAGAGCGTTGGGGGGGGCGCCGATTGTTGTGAAAAGGCGTACACGGTGTCGTTGACAAGCCTCCAAAGTGTTCAAATTTCCAACCTGCACTGTTGGGGAGGCGACCCGTTGACCGGGACGGGAACAGAGATTGGACTCAGCTTCGCAGAGTATGCGAGTTGTACCCAACCGACCAGATTCCCTTGGGAGGTGAACGTTAGTTTATTCTCAGGGCATGGATCGCCGTGCGACAGGTTTTATTCGCAGCAGGTTTTGCGCTCGTTTTGGCGCTCATGAAGGGCGCAAGATGGTTATTCAAAACAGATTTTTGCTCCTTGGCTATTAACACGGTCGGAACTGACGAGAACCATCTTCCCCTTTTTCAATTCCTGAACACTGAGTATGTAATCGCATCCCGGCCCGCTGACGGGAAGGTTCTGGGCCAGCGTCAGCGACTCGTCTTTCACCAATTTCAACTGTCCTTTGGACCAGACGTAGGTCTTCGTGTCATGACAGCCTTGAAAAGGGGGACAGGAGATATTCGTGAAGGAAGAGATGGTCTTGTTGGCGGGATGGGCGCGCGGATTCGTGAGCTGCGACAGTGCGGGCGACGCCACATATTGCTGCGTGCTGGGATTCCACAACCAAACGCAATAGGTCTCGTTGTCGAAAGTCTTGGAAATCTGCAGGAGCAGGTCTGGCAGGCCGTCGAAATTGAGATCGGTGGTGTTCAAGCTGCCCACGGATCCCTGTCGCACGACAGGACTTCCAGTGCAGACAGGCAGCGACTGAATTTGCTGGCCACCCTTAAAGACCATAATGGTGACCAGGTTTCCACCGGCCGCGTCGAGGCCTTCTTCGAGTCCGACTCCGCCCAGGCCGGGTATGGGATTGGGTTGAACCTGGGCGAGGGCGAGTGATGAAGCGGCGAAGAGTAATAGCAGAGCGTATCGTTTCATGTCCGCGACTTTAGCGGAGGACGATCGGATTGGGAGCTGTGAAAACTGACAGTCCAGAAGTTTGGAAAGATGACTGTAAGTATTGCCAGTTGCCAATTTTCTTCCTGGAGTTGAAAAGAAGGGAAGAGAAGCAGTAGTGTCTTTAGCGAGGCCAGCGGTCTCGCTGGGTAAACAAGCAGGGGGCTTGTGCCCGACCTTGGCCTTCCATGGTTCACCGCCGTGTCTGGCCTTATCTATTTTCTGTACCGGGCCGAGAGGCTGGCAAGGGGAGATCGCAAGGAGAGATCAATGAAAAGCCATCAGGCTGTCATTGGACTATTGGGCATTCTGGCTGCTTTGATAGTCACCGCGACGACTGTGCAGTCGCAGGAGAAAAATACTACCCAGGCGACGGTCCAAGTGCACGTTGTGGTTACGGACGAAGCTGTTCGCGGCGACAGCCAGGTGCCCACCCTGCAAGAGGGTGACGTGAAAGTGAAACAGGGGAAGAGTTTTCTCAAAGTGGATCAACTGACTCCGGCTCGCGGGGAAGACGCCGCGCTGCAATTGTTTATCCTGATTGACGATACGCTTGACACCGGGGTGGGAAATAATCTCAACGATCTTAAGGATTTCATCAGCGCCCAGCCGGCGTCGACGCTCATAGGCATCGGCTATATGGCGAATGCGACCGTCCAAGTCGCGCAAAACTTCACGGCGGATCATTCACTCGCGGTGAATGCGGTGCGGCTACCTCGGGGTAATTTATCGACGATGGATAGTCCGTATTTGTCGCTGATCAGTCTGGTCAAGGGATGGCCGCAGGAGAAGGTGCGGCGGGAAGTTCTGGTGGTGACGGATGGCATCGACCGGCTGCGCGGTACGCAGAGGGTGCAGCTGGGACCGAGCTATTCTCGCACGTACCACAGTCTTCCTGTTATGAGTCCCGACGTGAACTCGGCCAGCGAAGTCAGCCAGCGCCATAACGTGCTGGTTTACTCGATGTACGCCGTGAGCGTGGGAAGGACGGGCGGAAATTTGCGGAACGCGCAAATCGGTCTTTCCGGGCTCAATAAGCTGGCAGATGAAACCGGCGGTAGATGTTTTTCTCTGGGCACGTCCAGCCTGGTCAGTTTTAAGCCTTACCTGGAACGTTTACAGAAGAATTTCGACAACCAATATTACGTTGATTTCGAAGTGATCCCGGGAAAGAAAGAGGGGTTCCAGCGGATCAACGTAACGACCGAAGTACCGAATGCCGAGATCGCAGCGCCCGACAACGTCTGGGTTCCGGCAGCGAAATGAGCAAATTACGTTGTTGAGTAATTGGATCGCGAGGGACTCGATGCGACAGAAACCTAGTTTCACGGCGATGGTCTTAGTCGTCGCCATGTTGGTCTCCCAGAATTTTGGCCCAATACTCTCGGCGCAAACGGCGCCTCCGACGGCGCAGCAATTGGATCAGTTGCTGGCTCCGGTCGCGCTCTACCCTGATTCTCTGCTGGCGCAGATCACTACCGCGTCGACGAATCCGCAGGAAATCCTGGATGTCGATAACTGGTTGCAACAAAACTCGGGGCTGACGGGTGCTGAGCTCACCGATGCGGCGCAGAAACAGGGATTCGATCCGGCGTTTATCGCGCTGACGAGCTTTCCGCAAGTGCTGGATATGATGGCGCAGAATATCGACGATTACACTGCGATCGGGCAAGCCTTTACGGCGGATCAGGGAGCGGTCACCGCTTCGATTCAGCGCTTGCGGGCACAGGCGTATGCGGCGGGGGCATTGCGGAGTAACTCACAACAGACAGTGGAGGTGCAGCAGCCTTCCGGTCAGACGATCTATGTAATTCAGCCGGCAAACCCGCAGGTGGTGTATGTTCCGGTCTACAATCCCACGGTCGTGTATGTGCAACCGAGCACAAGCACGGTGGTGGCGACGTCGCTGATCAGTTTTGGAGCGGGAATCGCGATTGGGGCGCTGCTGGTCACGAACCAACCCTGGGGATGGGGTGGCTGGGGCTGGGGCTGGACATCGAACCGTTGCTACTACAATCACACGGTCTGGGTAGCATGGGGAAATCCTTATCGCCCGCCGAACGCCTGGTATCATCCACGGCCCGTGCTTTATACCAGCCGTCCGGGCTATGGTGGAAATTGGGGCTATCGTCCGCCGAACTATCGACCACCGGTTCCGGGACCGCGTCCTCCTAATCGTCCGCCGTGGGGACCGAATAATCCGCCGGGATACAGACCCCCCGCGGGAGGTAGACCTACCCAACCGATAGCTAAGCCCTACTCCTCGAAACCGGCGAATGGGACGAGACCTGCGACCGGCACAAAGCCGGCGACCGGGACAAGACCAACGACCGGGACTAAGCCGGCGACCGGGACAAAACCGGCGACCGGGACAAAGCCAGCGACGGGGACAAGACCAGCGACGGGGACCAAGCCAGCGACGGGGACAAAGCCGTCAACGGGGACGAAGCCAGCGACGGGGACGAAGCCGTCAACCGGGACAACACCACCGAGCGGGACAAAGCCAGGTGGAACACCGCCGGCGACGGGCAAACCTAGCCAGCCTGGTACGAACCGGCCGCCCGCGACGGATACGAAAGGACCTGGGACGACGCGGCCGGCGCCGCGGCCTAAGCCGGCGGCGCAGCCCAAGCCGGCACCGCAGCCGAAACCAGTGGCTCCGGGTGGGGGTGGGGCCCAGCCGCAGAAGAAGCCAGCTCCGCAATCGAAGCCGGCGCCCAAACCTCAGCCCAAGCCGCAATCCAGATAATAGTGGCGGTTGTCGCGACGAGATCGTGGGATTGATAGCGCTAATTCATCGGCGTCAGTCGACTTTAAAGAGACCCGGTTAGATAGATCTGGTTGACCACGGGGACATCTCGAGACATGGCCGCGTCAATATCCTGGCGTAAAATAGCGAGCGACGGGGTATAATCATCGGCAAACCAACGGGGTAAGTTTTTCCAGAGCCTGATCGTTTGCAGCTGTCCACTTTCTTTTTGAGCAATCGTGTGACGTCATGTGGCGACGGCCTGGGTATGCGAGCCTCCGGAGGGCTAATTCGCTACACCTCGACGGCAGAAGCCTAGCCCCAGGCAAATATCTCGCCGCGAGCGCAGGTCTGTTTCAGCTTCATTTTTGTTGGAGAGTTGCGAGTTCGCGCCTTACCAGATAGGACCTATGCGGGATCGAAACCGCGTAGCCGGGAGGTTGCGGATTATCGCGGTTTAGCTTTCCGCAGACTGAATTGGCGTTACCGGTAACAAGGGACGACGGGTAAGAAGGAGCAAGAGAATTAACTCTATTACTGGAACGGTGTGCGCATCCTGAAAGGCAAAAAAGTCATGATGAATCGTTCTCGTATTCTGATTGCTGACGATCATAATCTGGTGGCGGAGCTGTGTAAGAGACTTCTGGAAACCGAGTTTGACGTGGTCGGGACTGTCGGGGATGGACGCGCTCTTCTTCGTTCCGCGATCGAATTGAAGCCAGACGTGATCGTGCTCGATATCGCGATGCCCGTCCTGAATGGACTGGATGCGGGGCAACAGGTGAAGGAAATCTTGCCCGCGGTCAGGCTGGTTTATCTGACGATGAATTCCGACATCGAAGTGGTTGCGGAAACTTTTCGGCGCGGGGCCTCGGGTTATCTGCTGAAGACTTGTGCCTCCAGTGAGATGGTCACGGCGGTTCGCGAAGTGTTAAGAGGCAGAACTTATATGTCGTCGTCCCTGTCGAAAGAGAATGTTAATTTTCTTCGATTCCAAGACAGGGAACTGGTCGATGAAGAGGATCGGCTGACCAGGCGGCAGCGTGAAGTTTTGCAGTTGCTGGCCGAAGGCAAAGTGATGAAGGAAGTAGCGGACATTCTGAAAATGACCACCAGAACGGTGGCATATCACAAATACCGCATGATGGAAGTGCTGGGCGCCAAGAGCAATGCGGAACTGGTCAAGTACGCGGTGAGGAACCACATGGTGGCCGCCTAGTCGGGAACCTGCCCGCCGGATTCAGCCTGAGTAACCAACGGGGCTGGCAAGCTGCTGCGGAGCAACGTCCTTACTTGCGACCAAACTTTGGGATCGCATTCAATCTCGATGTGACTTTTGGTAAAGTAACGGGCGTACCAGGAAAAATCGCGACATTCTTCGGGCTCTTTGGCGTACTCCCACTGGAAATTGCCGAGAATCATGGTGCGGGATGGATCGGCGGCTTTAATTCTGGAGCGGCCGTGAATGAGGCCATGCGTCTGGTAGAAATTCACGGCTTGAAGAACGTTGGGAGGGATTACCCAATCGTTCTGGAACGGTTTGGCAACACTGTCCACCTGAACCGTCAGCATGACGGGAATTCCTTCCCGAGCCAGCTGCCGAGCAAGAGTTAGAACCGCCAGCGCTCCCCAGCTATGGCCAAACAACAGTATGCAGGCGTGGCGCTTTTCGTCCTCGGACAACCTGCCGTCTTCTTTAGCTCCCAGCCGGGCCAGGATCAGCTCATTGGCTTCGTCGACCTTGCGGTTTTCAAACAGTCCGAAATAGATATCTTTGGAATACTCGCGGCGCAGTGCCTGCATCATCTGGACTTCGGGGTGGTGGGTTTCATCGTGGGCGACAAAGCCGCCCATGAAGCCGATGACAATAGCCTGCGGTGCAGCTTGCGGGGAAGGCGAAACGGATCGCACCGCCGAAGAGGCTTCACAGCTGGTTGCGTGCCCTGGCGAAGCAACTACATGGACGAAGAGCAACGCGACCAGGCAGGCGAAGAATGCACCTCGCGGTTTCGCGAGGGAAGGCCGTTTGCACGACGGATGTGGTTCAGACTCGTGAGAATCCACCGGTGTTTCCACAAGGAAGGCGCTCAGCCGTTGTCCCACAGAAGTCTACTCCCAGGAGCACACAAGCAGTTATCAGACTTCGAATGAAAAGGCTCGCTTTACCCGAGAACCGGCCCGAGGAAGCCTGCTTTGATGAACCAAATCCAGCAACACAAGCTATCCTGCAGGCAGCTTTTTGTCCACAACTGTCAGGATCGACAGTCTGGTGCTGGTGGGGAGCTTTCTCATTGAAAACAGGGACTTTCGGCCGGAAACCTGGTCCCGCACCCCTAATCCATTCACATTCCAGAGTGTGCAAATAGCTGTCACTTTTACCAGTATGCAGGGAAGTTAATGTCTCATAAAATTTAGTCGGTGAATAGCTCTGAGGATCGCCGGCGGAAAGCGCGCTCATTATAGAGGGGATCGCGGCAATCAGGGAACGTCCCGCAGAATTTCAACTTAATTTGGATCGAAAAGGAGAATAGAAATGCGTAAATATGTCGTGGTGGTGGGGTTGCTCTTGCTGATGGCCGGTTTGGCCATGGCTCAGGATTTTCCGAAGGTTGAAACATCGCCAGCCTTCATGTACATCCGAACCCCTATCTCGTTTAGCATCCCGGATGGCCCGAGTGTAAGTCAGAGCTTTAACTGCGCCGGCGGTGGAGGCACACTCGCTTACAACGTCACCAGTCTGGTCGGCATCGCGGCTGACCTGGGTGGGTGCAAGTACTTTGGTCAAACGATCCCTGCCCCGATTAGCAGCAACGTTGACGGGAGCGCGTTTACTTTCCTGTTCGGACCGCGTCTGACGTTCCGGAGCAAGAGCCCATTCGAGCCGTTTGCCGAGCTGAACTTCGGCGGGATGCGCATCGGAGTCTCTTGTGCAAACAGCAACAGTGCGTGCACTGAGACTTTCGGTTCGGGCACTTACTCCAAGACCGCTTTCGCGATGACTGTAGGCGGCGGTTTCCAATACAAGGTGAGCAAGAAACTTTCCATCCGCCCGATTCAGGCCGAATACCTTTACACTCGCTTTGGCAATGACTGCAACTTGCAGGTCTGCACCTTTAACAACAATCAGAACAGCTTCCGGCTGAAGAGCGGAATCGTTCTGAATTGGGGCGGATCGGCGTCCAACTAATTCTGCTGCTGACCCTGGTTCCGTCTTTAAAGACGGCCCAAGATCACAGGCGGTCTAAGGTGCAAACTGGCCGCCGTCCTATCGAAGACGGCGGCAAGCCTGAAGTTGGTCTCTTGGCCAACGGTAAGGACAAGGACTGAGCATTAACAAGCAAGAATGCTAATGGTTCAGTAGCAACCCATCTCTTCTTTACAGGCAGGCCACGCATCTGGGTGCGCGGCCTCCTTTTTTTTGGCGATGTTCCCCCCACCAAGGTCATTCGGCGAGGTGGAGGTGTATCTCGCCATAGGGCTGGGCTAGAAGACGCGGCCCAGGGCAAAGAACCACGTGGCGTGTCCTGTGTCTCCGACACTTCCTCCTATAAACATGGGGCCGAGAGCTGTCCGCGCGATGAAGCCGGCTGCTCCGTCGGTGGGAAGCTTGCTCACGTCTGGAGCGTTGTACATTTTTCCAACCTCGTAGAATGTAATGGCGTAGAGGCCGTCGCCGAGGAAGGGCGGCAGAGTCAATAGCCGGTGCAGGTATCCGGCGCGGAAGAGGAAGTACTGATCTCCGCGGACCTCATTCGGGCCATAAGCAAATAATCCAGCAGTCCCTCCAAGGTAATACTGAGGAATGCCAGTGCGATCGTAGCCGAGAGTGGATGCGCCTTGAGCGGACAGGAAAATAGAAGACGGCTTGGAGATGGTTTGGAAAACCTCGGTTCTTAATTCCAGGTTGGGAAACGCAGAGGGCGCTCCCGGACTGGTATCCATCCAGTGGAAAGTTAAGTCGCCGGAATAACCCTGACGGGGAATGACGGGATCGTCGCGGTGGTCGGTGAGAAAGCGAAATCGCGAAGCCTCGACCTGCCCTTTGACGGACGGGAATTGCTGAGCGCCGAGCTTCAGGCGTGCATCCAGATAGCCGATTTCGTAGCCAGCCCGGACTTCACTGAAGCGGCTGAGTGCATAACCGAAATCCAAACCCGCATTCAGCCTGCCGATACGGTAGTCGGCCTTGGGGTCGCCGTTGGAATAGATCCACTGGGCAGTGTCGTTGGCACTCACGCGTGGCGCGAAGAACCAGCGGGTGGTCTGGGTAAATCGCTTGTAGAACTCGGTGGAAATTCCGTAGGTATTTCCCAGGGAAAAATCGGTGCGCAATTCCGAACCGTACCCGGCGATGTCGAGAAAGGTCAAACGTCCTCCCGCGGTGAAGGTGACGTTGTCGGGTTGCTCGCCATCTACCACGAAGGCAGGTTGCAGGACGGGCGGGGCGTAATTCTTTTCACGGACGGTGACCAGCAGGCCCAGCCGGCCGTCCTCCTGGGTCAAACCATAGGAGGCGCTTTCGAACCTGCCGATTCCAGTCAAGCGGGTGAGATAGGTGTCCAGCGCCTTGGTATCGATGGGCTTGCCGACCAGGGGCTGGAGGAATTTTGTGATCTTTTGTTCCGCGTCGGGATTGGTTCCTGCTACTTTTACAAATTGTGGAATGCCCGCGGCTGCTCTCTTCCGGGCGTCGCGCTTTGCCACGTATTCGTCCCATGCGGCCTGATCGAGCTCATAGGGCTGCAAGATTTTGGACTTTGCCTCTGCCGCTTCCGTTCCCTTCTGGATGATTTCTTCCGCTTTTTTGAATTCCAGGGCGGTGAATTTCTGAAGCTCGACTTTGACGACGATGTCGGCGGCCTCCATGCCACGGAGTTCGGTGTTTGCCGTGCCGACAGTGATGGACTGTCCGAGGACACTAAAGAGAGATTGGATTTCATTGGCGGTGGCGGGAGCGACCTGGAGATGAATCGCGATCACCACATCGGGCCCCATGTCGCGCACAAGGTCCGTAGGCAGGTTGTCTACCAACGCACCATCGACGTACACGCGGTCTCCGTCGCGGATAGGAGCGAAGATTCCAGGGAGGGACATGGAAGAGCGCATCGCGAAACCGATTGGACCGGTGGAGAACACGTGAGCTTTCTCCGAAATCAGCTCGGTGGAGACGCAACGGAAGGGGATAGGAAGGTCGTCGAACGATTTCACGGACGAATAGGCGAGGGTCTCGTGATCAATGACCAGGCCGATTTGATGTCCCGAACTCAATCCGGAGGGGAGCGTCACGCCGTGTTTCAGGCCAACGACCAAGTTGTTTTGAATCGCGCGCATATCCTCCTTGCGGCGGAAAGAGAGGTCTGCGTAGGGTGTTTCGCCGCCAATCACGAGCGGCCAGTCCATGCCTTTGACGAGTTGTTCGAGTTCATCCGGGCTCTTGCCGGTTGCATACATGCCTCCGACCAGGGCGCCCATGCTGTTTCCGGAGAGATAGTCTATGGGAATGTGGTGCTGCTCAAACCACCTGAGCACTCCGATGTGGGCGAGTCCGAGCGCACCACCACCTTCGAGCGCAACCCCGATGGTCAGACGCTTGGGGGCCGGTGGCAGGCTTTGAGCAATCGCGCTGAGTGGAGAGAGGCTAACAGCGGAGAGAATGAGAGCGATCCTCAAGAAGAGGAAATAAGAACGCCCGCGAGTACCCTGCAATGGACAAGTGCGCTTCATGTTGACCTCCAGTTTTCTTGAATCTCTAAGTGCGGCTCAGAATCCGACCCGCCCGACTCGGATCAGCGTAGAGTAATCGGGAGAACCATCTGCCGCAAGGCCGGCAGCGTTGATGTGCTCATGCTGCTTCAACTGGGGAAAAGGAAGGCCACCCGTGACCAAGCGTCCGCGGTCGTAGAGCAACTCGTCAAGCGTGCCGTTCAGGATATATCGGTAGGTCCAGGGCTGAGGGTCGTTGGTGTCTGCCGCAAGTGGTTTCTGGAGCGTCGTGGTGCAGTTTCTCGTCAGTTCGTTGTACCACTCGGGATGATCCTTTAATTGGTTAAGGTAGTTAACATAGGTGAGGAACATGGCCCGCGCTATCTCCGGCTGTGCGCGGAGGCGATACATGTACACTTCTTCATCCTTA
>Ga0074044_10000075_pt1 | contig 95395 bp, 77 predicted proteins | sample BogForMeECP23OM1_FD_94443 | JGI IMG/M metagenome (GOLD analysis project Ga0074044, IMG submission 94443) | Bog forest soil microbial communities from Calvert Island, British Columbia, Canada - Bog Forest MetaG ECP23OM1 | ecosystem: Environmental > Terrestrial > Soil > Wetlands ...
AACTCGATGAAATCTCTCAATGCCCTGCAGCCGCTAGCTTTGCTGCTGCTGCGCGTGGCCTTTGGCATCATTTTCATGTCACATGGTTATCCGATGCTTGCGCATCGGACGAGTGGAACGCAGGCGCTTTTCGCGCAGCACGGCATACCGGGCTACTTTGTTTACATTTCGGGGGTGCTGGAGCTCTTTGGCGGGGGGTTGCTGGTTCTGGGGCTGTTTACGCGGGGAGCGGCCCTGCTGCTGGCGATCGAGATGGTTTTGCTGATGTGGAAGGTCAGTACGCCGCACAGCTACTTAGCTGTGAACGAATATGCGTATCCATTGGTGCTGGCGGTGGGATGTTTTGCTTTGGCAACTACGGGAGCGGGTCTGGTGTCGGTGGATTATCCATTGTTTGAGAGTGGCGGAGGGAAGGCGCGGGTGCCGCGCAATGCAAAACCGAGCAAATAGAGAGTCGTGTGCGCTGGATTCGCATCGGTATTGGCTACTCTTTTTTTGACACAGAGTTTGCAGAGAACACAGAGGGAACGGAGACAGAAGCGCTAGGCCACTCGGGCGGGGCAATCCCCGCTCCTACAAATTCTTAAGAGACGGAATTGCGCTAGGTGGTTGTGACGGTTGTTGAAGTGGCTACGACCCCGCCTGGCGCTAGGGGCAGAACGATCCAGAGAATCACGTAGGCCAGGAAGCCCGTGCCTGCGCAAATCAGGAGCAGCAGCCAGATGACCCGGATGATGGTCGGGTCCATGTCGAAGTAGTCGGCGAGGCCGGCGCAGACGCCAGCGATTTTCTTGTCGGTGCTGGAGCGCATGAGCCGCTTTGGAGCACCGGTGGCAGGCGAGAGACCTGGAGCGCCGGATTCGGCTTGTTTCGCGCCACAGTTGTAACAGAATTTGGAACCGACGGCGATGCCTTTGCTGCAACTTGGGCAAGTCATTGGCGTACCCTCCCAAACGGGCTGAATATTCAGCCCTCTCTACAATAGAATACGCCAAAAAGGGTGAAAAGTTTCCCCGACCTCAGCGACGGCCGGGGCGACGGACAACGGGCGGGTGGCTAATATTCCAGGATTTGGTGGACGGCAGCCGTGATGTGGCTTGTTTGCGGGAGGATTACGTCTTCCAGTTTCGGCTGGTAGGCGCAGAAGGTGTCCATGGCGGCGACGCGCTTTACGGGAGCGTCAAGTTCTTCGAAAAGTTCGTCGGCAATCCGCGCGGCGATTTCAGCGCCGTAACCCCAACTAAACATATCTTCGTAGGCCACGATAACGCGGTGCGTTTTTCGGACGGTCTTTGCAATTGCCTCCCAGTCGTAGGGGGAGAGCGATCGCAAGTCAACAATTTCAACGGAAATGCCTTCGCGCAACAATTGGGCGGCGGCTACCTCGGCGCGATGCACAAGAGCGCCGTAGGTGATGATGCTGACCTCGGTGCCTTCCGTGACCACGCGCGCTTTGCCGAACGGAACGGTGTAATCCGGGCCGGGATATTCGGAGCGATTGTACGGTTGACGATAGAGGTGTTTGTGCTCGAGAAACATGACCGGATCGTCGGATCGGATGGCGGTGCGCAGGAGACCCGCGACATCGAGAGCCGTTGAGGGCATCACGACACGGAGACCGGGGCAATGCGTGAAAATCGATTCGCCGCTTTGGCTATGATAGATGGCGCCGCCGGTGAGATAGCCGCCAATAGGAACGCGCAGGATAGCAGGACACTTGAAGACACCGTTCGAGCGCCAGCGCATGACGCACAACTCGTCGCGGATTTGCATCATCGCGGGCCAGATGTAGTCGAAGAATTGAATTTCCGCGATGGGCTTAAGTCCGCGCGTGGCCATGCCGATTGCCCGGCCGACGATGCTTGCTTCCGCGAGCGGCGTGTTGAAGACGCGATCGTGTCCGTACTTGCGCTGCAGGCCGGAGGTGGCCTTGAAGACGCCGCCCTTCCCTTTCACTTGTTTGAGGGACTCTTCGCGGCTGGCGTCGGCGACGTCTTCGCCGAAAACGGTTATGCGGTCGTCGCGAGCCATCTCGTCGGAGAGCGTGGCGGCGACCATTTCGACCATGGTTTTCGGAGCACCGTGAAGTTGCGGCTGCGCTTCAAAGGCAGCGGACGTGGGATCGATATCGGGCGAATAAATATTTACTCGAATCGAATCGATCGTTGGCTCTTCGGCAGCCAGAGCTTCGTCTGCCGCGTTGCGGACTTCCTGGTCGACCTCAGATTCGAGCGCTTCGATCTCTTTTTGGTCGAAGATGCCTTCGCGGACGAGCAAGAGCGAGAACTTTGAGATCGGATCGCGGTGCGCTTCGTCTTCGCGCTCTTCGGGGGTCTTGTAGAGTTTTTCGTCGTCGGAAAGCGAGTGGGAATAGGGGCGAGTGACGTGTGCATGAACGAGAGCAGGGCCGCGCCGCTCGCGGCAGTATTGAACGGCGGCTTTGCAGATTGCATAGCTCTCAAGGGGATCTGTGCCATCGCACTCCGCGATGTGGAGGCCTGGGAAACCCCGCGCGAGTTTCGAGATGCTGCCGCCCGCAGTCTGCACCTCGACGGGAACCGAAATGGCGTAGCCGTTGTCTTCAATCAAGTAGAGGAGGGGAAGTTTACCAGCGCACGCGGCGTTCAAGGACTCCCAGAATTCGCCTTCACTGGTAGCGCCATCGCCCGCGGAGACGTAAACGATTTCGTCGGGCTCGTGGCGGACATGCTGGCCGAGCGGAGCTTTTTTGGCCTGTGCCAGAGCCTTCGGATGATCCCCGTAATAGAGCGTGGCCTCCGCAGCACCCACAGCCTGGACAAATTGCGTGCCGGTACAGGAGGACTTGTTGACGATGTTCAAGTGGGGGAGGCCCCAGTGCGAAGGCATTTGGCGCCCACCGGAGCTGGGATCGTCCTTGGCCCCAACCGCTTGCAGAAGCATATCGAGGGGCTTGACGCCGAGCATCAAGCAAAGTGCGCGGTCACGATAGTAAGAATAGAGCCAATCGGTGCCGGGACGAAGAAGAAGCCCCATAGCCGCGGTCACCGCTTCGTGGCCCGCGCCGGAGATTTGAAAGAAAATTTTGTTTTGGCGTTTGAGCTGGATCTCGCGGTCGTCAAGCCGGCGGGAAAGGTACATGGTGCGGTAAATGCGGATCAGCGCGTCGCGGTCGAGGCCGTGCAACTTGGGGGCGTCAAGCTTGGCAAGTTTGACGCGCGTTTGTAACGCCATTCGTTCTGCCCTCGTCGTGAAACGGGATTTTGCCTCTGCGGAACCTTATTATACCCGAAGTCTGCCGCTACCCACCAAAACTGGCGAGCTTATCCCAGAGAATCAAACTGTTTCACGATTTCGTCAAACTGCTCTTCGCCCTGGCGCACCATGCGCGGAGAGGCTTCCTTGAATGGCTCCTCGGACGGAATGCGGTCGAGCCAGCGCTGCTCGGTGAGCTTCTCATGTCCGGAAAAATAGAGCCTCACCAATAAATTCACATTGCCATTCGCGGAAGGGGTTTCTTCAGAGGCTTTCTCTTCCTTGGACTTGTGCTTTGCTTTAGATTTTGCCTTCGGTTTTTCCGCTTTCGGAGCCTCCGTGGGCTTGTGGCCATGCTCCGGGGCAACCTCCGGCTCGTCTTCAGCTCGTTCCAGCTTATATTGCAGCTTCTTGTCCAGACGGAAGGCCTGTTTCCAACCTTCGAGTTTGTGCCGCGCCAGTTGGGCTTTCTCTTCGTCGGTGCCGAAATCGAATAGGAGATACGTGTGAGCCATAAAATTAGTCTGCGACGCAGGCGCTGCCATGTCAAGACGGTAGAGACCCGGCCGTTCGCACGTAATTATGGCGATGCGGCGCAGGTTTCTTGCGATTGCTTCCGTTCGCAATGTTTGGCTATCAAAGGGCATGACAACGCGTCTAAGTGGAGTATCATTGGGTAGCATCGGATCCTCGTGAGTACGAAAAGACAACATCGTTCTCGATCGGCCGCGGCATGGCTTTGTCTGCTGGCAGTGGCGCTTCTCTACGCACCGCTGGCTGGCGCTGCATTGCTGGCGAATGGCGTTAATTGCTGCATGGGTGGCTATTGCAACGTCCCGGAGCATCATCACCACAAGTCGCAGCTTGCGCCGTCGCAACAATCGGCTCCCATGGATTGCGGGCACAACATGAGCGGGGTGACGTCGTGCTCAATGTCTTGTTGCAAGGATCCGGCGCGTCCGGCACTGATGCCGGGCGCATTCGTTTTGCCTCTGGCGAGTTTTGTTCCTGCGGCCAGTGAAGTAATCCGTTCCATCCGGCTGGATAGCTCTCTAGAAATTTCACGATTCGTTAAACCGCTCTCTCCTCCTCCTCGATTTACTGCACCAGTCCTGTAGAGGACTGCTCGCTCTCCACGCACGTTCGCTCACTCGAACCGCGGCCTCGTAGCCGCGAGAGAACCATTCCACGAGGAGAGAAAAGATTTATGCGAAGGGTTTTTGAGGCATTCGCAGTATTGCTGCTGTTTGGAGCTTCGACGTTTGCCACCATATTTGGAAACGTGCGAGGCGTCGTGCATGATCCGCAACACCGGCCCATTGCGGACGCCAGGGTGACACTTAAATCGGCGACGTCCGACTGGACGCAAACCACTCAGACGGACCAGGATGGGGCGTTTTCTTTTTCTGCGGTGCCGGTGGGCGATTACCAAGTGACGGTTACGAAGAGCGGATTTGCAGACGACCAGCAGACCGTTACCGTGACTTCGGATTCGTCTCCGACGCTCCACTATCAACTTACGATCGCGGCGGTGAATCAGACGGCGACGGTCTCTGAAGCTGCACAGGAAAACGTGGCGAACGTGGAGTCCGTGACACCGACAACGCTGGTAGCGCGCTTGGATATTGCGGAGACGCCCGGCGCCGACCGCACGAACGCGATGCAAATGATTACTGACTACGTGCCCGCGGCCTACGTGACCCACGACATGCTGCACATGCGGGGAGGCCACCAGGTGGACTGGCTGATTGACGGCGTGCCCATACCCAACACGAACATCGCGACGAATCTGGGCCCACAGATTGACCCAAAGGACATCGATTATCTCGAGGTGCAAAGAGGCAGCTATGATGCCGATTATGGAGACCGAACGTACGGGATCTTCAACATTGTCCCTCGAACTGGTTTTGAACGCGATCGGCAATGCGATCTCGCTACCAGCTTTGGAAATTTCTATCAAACCAACGACCAAATCAGTTGTGGCGGACATACGCAGCGATTTGCTTACTACGTAAGCGCAAACGGGAATCGAAGCGATTACGGACTTCAGACCCCGATTGGGCAAGTTGTTCACGATGCGGAGAACGGCTATGGGGGATTCGCTTCACTCATTTTCAATCCCGATTCCCAGAACCAATTTCGAGTGGTCAGCTCGCTGCGGCAGGATTATTACCAGATTCCCTACGACCCCGATCCCAACTCTGCCGGGAATCAGGTGTACCCCAGTTTCGGGCTGCGCGATGGCGAACACGAAACCGACGGCTATGTTGCCTTTTCCTGGATACACACGTTTAATTCCAAACTGTTGATTACGGTTTCGCCGTTCTACCACTACAGCAAGGCCAACTACCAAGCCTCACCCGACGATACGCCAGTGGCCACGAACGCGGATCAGACTTCCAATTATGGGGGGTTGCAGGCTTCTCTTAACGCAAGTGTTTGGAAAAATGACCTTCAAGCAGGAGTGTACGGATTCGCTCAGCACCAGACCAACTACTTCAATAACCAGTTCACGGACGGCAGCCCAAACTTCCCAGCCTCTTCGGCTTCCGTCACGGGAGGACTTGAAGAATTATTTGTGAGTGACAAATTCAAAGTAACTCCCTGGCTCACGCTAATCGCCGGCTTTCGCCAATCGCACTTTACGGCAGCTATCGTGGAAAACGAGGTGGACCCTCGCTTTGGCATTGCCGTCAAAGTCCCGCGCCTGAACTGGGTCTTCCGGGCTTTTTACGGTGACTTTTATCAGCCGCCGCCCTTGTTGACGGCTACCGGTCCCTTGCTCGATTTAGCGAACAGCCAAAATTTGACGTTTGCTCCCCTGCACGGTGAGCGGGATGAAGAGTACCAGTTTGGCGTCACTATCCCTTTTCGAGGATGGGCTCTCGACGCAGACACTTTCGAAACGCGGGCTCAAAATTGGCTAGATCACAGCAACATCGGAGAATCTAACCTCTTCTGGCCGATCACGTGGTATGCAGCCTTGATTCAAACTTGGGAACTCACGGTGCGGTCTCCCAGGCTCTGGCATCGAGGCCAGTTTCACCTTGCTTATGCGAATCAAATCGCGCAGGCGACCGCACCCATCACCGGAGGCTTGATCTGCCCTGTCCCCGTGACCCCATCGTGCCCACTCTTTATACCGCCTGGATATTCACCGGTAGACCATGACCAGCGAAATACATTGAACTTCGGCTTCAACGCCACTCTACCCTGGCAGGCTTACGCTTCGACAAATGTGTACTACGGCTCGGGGTTCACGAATGGGCTGCCGGATGCACAATATCCCGGAAACTATCTGTCGGGGCACACCACATTTGATTTATCGCTTGGGAAAAGCTTCGGCGAAAAATACAGCCTTTCCGTAACCGCACTGAATGTGGCGAATCGCCGCGTGCTCCTGGACAACAGCCTGACGTTCGGAGGATTTCACTACAACGATCCGCGGGAAATCTACGCTGAATTCCGGCTGCGGTTTCACTATTGAAGCTCGAGGAAGTTGCGATGGCAATTGACTTCGGCCTCCTCACGATTTAGGCTGACGCCCGGTAAGTTCCTTGACTGCGGCGAAGCTTGACACTCGCAACGTCCAAAAGGAGCGTTTGATGCGCAAAATCTTGACTGCGGCGATAGTGTGCTTGCTCGGCTCACTTGTGGCGTTCGCGGCGCCGCCACCGAAGGTGGTCTATGTCCGCTGCGGGAAATTGATATTTGACGCGGAAAAACCGCCGATCTCGCCGGCAGTTGTGGTGATCACTGAAGGAAAGGTGACGGCCGTCGGCAAGGACATCGCCGCGCCAGCGGGAGCGGAGCAAATCGATCTATCGAGTTACACCGTGCTTCCGGGATTCGTAGACGCGCACATCCACATCTGGTCCGGGCCATTCGGACAGGCCGTCTCGGAACCGCTTGCTGCACTGCGCGGAGGCAAAGCAATGAGTTATGCGCTTTCTTCCGGCGTCGTTGGAGCGCGTGTGCTCGGCACCGGCGGTTTCATCGATGTAGCGCTCAAGGATGCCATAGAGGACGGCACCATTCCGGGACCACATCTGGTTCCCGCCGCTCACGCGATCACAATTCCCGGCGGGCATGGCGATTTTTATCCCGCGCCGCCCTATATGCCGATGGACGATTTCTATACGCCGATGCATGGATTTATCAATTCGCCCGCCGATGCGGAGAAAGCCGTTCACCTGCAAATCAAGTATGGCGCGCGGGTGATCAAGGTTTTAGCGTCGGGTGGAGTGCTCTCGCCACTCGATTCGCCAACTGCAGAGCAGGTTTCGGCGGAGGAACTGCGCGTGATTGTCCAACAAGCGCACATGGATCACGTGAAGGTGGCGGCGCATGCGGAGAATATTCGAAGCATACGCGCGTCGCTCGAGGCTGGAGTGGATTCGATCGAGCATGGATCGGAGCTGGATCAGGCCTCGGCAGACTTCATGAAGAGCCACGGGGTCGTGTTTGTTCCCACAGTCTTCGTGGTGGACGAGAGTGTGGCGAACGGGGTGAAAATGCATTTCCCGGAGTATGTGATTACGAAAGTCAACGCACTGGCGAATACGCATTTCCCCAGTTTTCGGCTCGGATTGCGCTCGGGCGTGACAATCGCGGCCGGATCGGACCATTCCTACGCGCCGGGAACGGGAACCGTGCGCGACGAGATGATCACGGAAGTGAAATACGGGATGACCCCGCAGCAGGCGCTTGTTTCCGGAACAAAAACCAGCGCGGCATTGCTTGGGCTCGAACAGTTAGGAACGATTGAGACTGGCAAGGAAGGGGATCTTGTGGCGGTCGAAGGCGATCCTTTGAGTGACATTCATGCGCTGGAGAAGGTGCGTGCGGTAGTTCTCCAGGGGAAGAGCGTGACACCTGCCAACCGGCAGTAAGATAGGTTGGAGAATTCTTACGAGTGAAGACGGGCACGGCTGGGAATATGCCGTGTTGCTTCGGAGGGCGGGGCGAAGTAAGATTTTTTGGTGTTGGAAATATCGAAGTCGATGGAGTTCGCCTAAAATGGGCCGATGGATTTAGTCGGCACTGATGACTCCTGGAAGCCACGCGGCTCCAGGAGTTTTTTGTTTCAGGCCGCGGCTGGCAACAGATAGGAGCTATTTTGAGGGTACTACTGATCGCTATCTTTGGAGCAATCGGCACACTGGCTCGCTATGGACTACAGGGCGTCGTCCAAGTTCGCACAGGAGGCGTGTTTCCCTATGGAACGCTACTGATTAACCTCACAGGCTGTTTTCTTCTGGGGCTGCTCGGCCAGTTCACTATGAACCGCATGGTCATTTCTCCGGACTGGCGCGTGGCCATGACCGTCGGGTTTTTCGGCGGCTACACGACGTTCTCCAGCTTTGGCTGGGAGACGGCGAAGATGCTGGAAGACGGCGAGTGGCTGCGTGCAACTTCGTACGTCGCGGCCAGCGTGATTGCGGGTTTGTTTTTGTCCGTTGCAGGAATTCGGCTGGCGAACCGGTTTTAGGAGCCGCGATGACCCACGAAAAATTCGAAGGCGAACGCACGCTGATGCGCATTCACATCGGCGAATCCGACAAATGGCATGGCAGGCCATTGCATGAAGCCATCGTTGAGATGCTCCGAAAAGAGGGCTTTTCGGGCGCGACGGTTCTGCGAGGCGTGGCGGGTTTTGGAGGCTCGAGCATTTATCATACCGACAAAATTTTGCGTCTCTCGCAGGATTTGCCTTTGATCGTCGAGGTCGTGGAATATGCGGAGCGCATCGAAAAAATGCTGCCACGGCTTGACGAGATGCTGGATGGCGGACTAGTCACGCTGGAAAAAGTTCGCGTGATCCTCTATCGAGCAGGCAAAAGGTAATCGCGGGGCATCGCCATGGGCGGAAACGCACATTTGGTGGTTGACTTTGCCGGCGGCGATGCTTATTTTGGGCAATGAAGGCGAAGGAGTTCGCCTCTAACCGCTGTTCCTTTCATGCCGGAACAGATGATGACTCCTGACAAGGATTCTTGTCGCGGAGTCATATCCCGGCAAGAATCCTGACACTCCAATCCGAGGCCGTCATGGAAAACGTCTGGGCACTGGCTTCTATTTGGGTAGGTTTGGCATTGCTCGCCACACTGATTGCCATTTGGCTGAAAATCTCGACGGCGTTGACGGAAATTGTGGTGGGAACCGTTGCGCAGCTCGCCATCGGAGCCATTGTTGGGCCGAAGGGACTGGGCGCCAAAACGGATTGGATCACATTTCTGGCGGGTACGGGAGCCATCGTTCTTACATTTCTTGCTGGAGCCGAATTGGATCCAGCAAGCTTCCGGGCGAAGTGGAAAGAGGCTACCGTCATCGGACTGGTGGGATTCACCGGGCCGTTTCTGGGCTGCACTGCTATCGCGTATTACGTGCTGCACTGGAGCGCTGCATCGAGCTGGCTGGCGGGAGTTGCGCTTTCGACAACCTCCGTCGCGGTCGTCTATGCGGTGATGCTTGAGATCGGCTTCAATGTGACGGAGTTCGGCAAGGCGATCCTGGCGGCTTGCTTCATTAATGATCTGGGAACCGTGATTGCGCTCGGCCTGATCTTTTCTCCCTTCACGCGAAAGACATTGATTTTCATCGTGCTGAGCGTCGTTATTTTCGTCGTGCTTCCATTCCTAACTCCGCGTTTCTTCCGGTGCTTTGGAGGCCGTGTTTCCGAGCTTGAGGCGAAATACATTCTGTTTCTGCTCTTCGGAATGGGCGGACTGGCGGTGTGGTCGGGAAGCGAGGCGGTTTTGCCCGCCTATATCATCGGGATGGTGCTAGCGGGAACAGTGGGCAAGGACCATATTCTTGTGCGGCGACTGCGCACACTCACTTTCGGCCTTCTGACTCCTTTTTATTTCATTCGAGCTGGTTCGTTTGTGTCTGTTCCGGCGCTGGTTGCGGCTCCGTTGGTGTTTGGAGCTTTGTTTCTTGGAAAAATGGGGTCGAAAATGCTCGGCCTGTGGCCCACCGTGAAGGCGTATAAATATGAGAAGCAGGAAGGCCTGTACTTCACGCTGATGATGTCCACAGGCCTGACTTTTGGCACAATCTCTGCGTTGTTCGGCTTGAGCCACGGGATTATCGATCAGGTGCAGTATTCGCATCTCGTGGCAACGGTGATCGGGAGTGCCGTCGTGCCGACGATGATCGCCAACTACTTCTTTCTGCCTCGACACTTGCTTCCGAAACCGGAGGGTAGTCCGGCGGTTGGCGAGGTCAGCGCAGCGGGCGCGGACTGAGGTGGAATCATGCAAGGGCGAAGACAAAACTCCCCATTTCAAAAAATACTTGTTGGATTTGACGGTTCCGCGCAAGCCGGGAAGGCTGCCGAAACTGCTCTTTCGCTGGCGCAAGCCCTCGACGGGCGCGTCATTCTCCTCGCAGTCGCTCGTCCGCCGGAGCCTGCGACCTCTGTTGAGATGCACGCAATGTTGGATGACGCCCGTGAACACTATGAACAAGACTTTGTGAAGTTCCGAGTCAAAGCGCAAGAAATGGGGCTCGAACTAGAAACGGCCATTGCCGTCGGGCATCCTGCAGAACAGATCATTCGAAGAGCGGAGATGGATCACGTCGACCTGATTTTGCTTGGCCGCCGCGGCATGTCCAGATTCGAAAAATGGATTCTCGGGTCCATCTCCGAGCGTGTGCTGCGCTACGCACATTGTCCGGTTATGGTGGTGCGCTAGGGAGGAAAGGCTTGCCGGAAAAACCTCGAAAACTTGCTCTCGGAGAAAACCACAGGCGGGTAGTCTCTGCGGTTGTCCGGCGCGTGGAAACCACGTGTGATGAGGTCATTGGCTGGCTTGAGCGTCCCGGCGGGGACCTCCGCACACTCGAGGACGATGTTGCGCCCAAGCAAGCGGACGAGCTTCGCGTGCTTGTAAGGCGCCTCCGGGAAGAAACGCGCCGCGTTCAAAATGAGCTCGTCATCGATCCCTCCGTGCAGTCTCGAGCGCGCGGGATTGCTGCCTCGGTCTCGCACACTCGGACGGAGATTGAAGAAATCCTCACGCCCGGGCTGCGCGGCTACGGCGCACTGGCCCCTGAAATGGAGGCTGCCCTCGATAAGAAGCTTGCGCGCATCCTTGCCTGTCTTCAAGCCATGGGGGAGATTGCCGAACGGAGCAGGTCGCGGGGCGCGGCGTGAAACTGCACGAATATCACGCGCGCAGCCTGGAAGCTACGCTTAGCCGGGCCGACGAAGCCATTCATCGGATGGAAAGGCTGCTGACGAACGCCGGGCAGGAAGGCGCCGTTCGAAAGATCGAAAACACACTCTCCGCGGAGTCGCGCGGGGCCCTGCTCGCGCAGCTCCACACTTTGCGAGCCATGCTGGCCACGATGGCGGAGTCGTTTTCACTGGAACGGCACGCGCTGGATATTCGCAGAGTTTTGGATGCAGAGATTTCGACGCTTTGGGTGCAATTTGAGGATTGCCGGCCGGCTCGCATGAAGGGCTATGGCCAGAAATTTCCGGCGGAAGCAAGCGCGATGCTGGAAGAAACTGTCGAAAAGCTGCTCGCGCATGTTTTGATGATGCGCGAACGGGTGGATTGAGCTTGGAAAAACAAACGTGTTAATCGGACGAGAGCGCGAGCTGGCTATCTTACGCGTGGCCATTGCCGAGCGCAGAAGCCTGCTGATTTGCGGACCGGCTGGCGCAGGAAAGTCCACGCTGTTGCGGCACGCGCTTTCCGATGTTGATAAGAGTGTGCGGCGAAGATGCATCGTCAGCGAAGCAGAAGGCGCTCCCAGCGTGATTTGGCAGCGTCTAGTGCTAGCTTTGGCGGAGGCGGGAGATCCCGAAGTGCTCACCCGCGTAGAAAACGAGGTGGGTTCGTTTCAGCACGTGGAGAGTTGGGCACGCGCGCAGACGAGTTTGCGCCTTCGCGGCATTCTCCGCCGTGCGGCTCGATCGCGCGAATACTCGATTTTTCTTAATACCGCCGCGCCCTTGGCGGATGGGACCTATCGGTTGCTTCAGGAATGGATTTGGTCCGCGCGCACGCCGGTAATTCTCCTTGCCTGCGGATCAACGGAGCGCGAACTCGGCAAGGCTGCGCAGCTCTATTGGCACGAAGGTCTTCGCTTACATCTCGGTGCGCTTGAGCTGGCATCGGCGGAGGTCCTCCTCGAACACGAGATAGAGCGTGTTCATCTGGCAGAATTTGCCGATGCCGAATTCCGGAATTTCGTCTTAGAACAGAGTGACCGGCTTCCAGGCAAGATTGAACTCCTCTGCGAATTGGCTTCCAACGCCGAATATCACTACGAAGGTCACGTTAAGCTGCACACGCTGGCGATTGATTTTCTGCTGCAAGAGCAGCTCCCGGCTGAACGAGCCGTTCGCCATGCGTGAGCCGCCAGCACCGTCCCCGGACCCATCGGCCGTCGAGAGTCGCGAACAGCCAATTTTTCTGGCAAGAAAGGTTATCGAACGATTCCAACTCAGTGATCTCGAGCCGCTACTGCGCACCGTCGAGTTTCAAACAAAAAAAACAGTACTCAATCTTGCAGTCTTCGGCCGGTTCAAAGCAGGCAAGAGCAGTTTCCTGAATCATTTACTTGGCCGGCCGCTTCTCCCCATCGGTGTCGTGCCCGTGACATCGGTCGTGACTGAAATTTCCTACGGATCCGAAGAATCCGCATCCGTCGTTTTCCAGAATGGCCATGATACTCGGTCCATTTCGCTCGCGGAAATCGCGGGCTACATTTCCGCGTCCGCGAATCCAGGGAATTGCAAAGACGTCGAATTCTTGCGCGTCTCTCTGCCGTCTCTCGAGCGATTCCGGGGTCTGACCTTCGTCGACACGCCCGGCCTCGATAGCATTTTTCCTCAAAATTCCGAAGCGGCACTCCAGTGGAGCCCAAACGTAGATCTTGCGCTGGTCGCAGTCGCCGTTGATCCACCGCTGACTCAGCAAGACGTCGCGCTCATAGAGCGCTTGCAACGCTTCACTCCGAACGTTTCAATACTGCTCACCAAGGTCGACACACTCGACGTAGACGGCCAACAAGAGGTCCGTACCTTCGTCGAAGGCCAGCTCAAGTCAAAATTCCCCCGCGGCCTGACGGTGTTTCCCTTTTCCATCAGACCTGGCTATGAAGGCCTCCGCGAGAGCTTCGAGCGAGAATATGTTGCAAATGCCCTCGCCTCGTTCCAGGAACGACGCGCGACCGCACTCACGCGAAAGTTGCAAACACTCCTCCAAGCTATCGGAGATTATCTTCAACTGGCCATGGACTCAGCGGAAGCGCGCGAAAGCGACCGCGAAGGCCTTCGCAGCCAGGTTCTCGGCTCAGAAGATTTTTTGGCGGACCAGAAACTCCAATTTCAACTGCTGGCGAAACACGCAGCAGCACGGACCCGGCCCCTTATCGAAGAGCGGCTGCAAAAAACTGTTCTGACCCAACTCCAGCGAAAGCTTGCCAGCCGGCTCGCGTCCGCATTTTCCGGATGGCTAGGCTCCTTCGCACAAACACTCTCCCAATTCGAATCCTGGCTCCAGGGAGAACTCGAAAGCGAACTCTCTGCCATTTCCTCCGCAGAAGCTGGTGATTTCATGGAATGTCTCCGAGACTTCCAGCGCCAGTGCCACGAGAATCTGCAGGCCTTTCGCGAGCAGCTTTCGGAGAGAGTTTTGAGCACGTTTGGCTTCCCCCTTCGAACGACCGAGCTGGAAATTGAGGTTCTACCTCCACGTGCCCCGGATGTCTCCGTCGGCAAAATTTTCGACCGCAACTGGGAATTGCTTTCCGCGGTCATTCCCATGGGTCTCGTTCGCGGAGTAGTCAGACGGAGATTCGAGGACAAGATTGACATTGAAGTCTTTAAGAACCTCTCCCGGCTCGCGTCCCAGTGGGAAGAGAGGATTCACGCCGCAATTCACGCCGCGGAAAAAGAGGCCAATCGCCGCTTCGATGAATTTGTCTTCACGGTCCGCCGCGCTCTTCAGGCTCCGGAGCCAATGCAAAAATCCGTCGTGCTTGCCTACATTGAAGAGCTCGAATCCGCATTGGAGGGCCTTTCAACTCATTCCCGAGATGCCGTTAAGCCTTCTGCCGATGTGCGAGGATCACCATAACCGGGTAATCATATTTTTTGTGCCTGCCCAGCGATAGAACAAGATAAGGTTTGCAACCGCGGCGAGACCTCGAAGGAACGAAAAATAGAAATCGCTTATATCCTCACTTGCCGGGGGAGAGCCCGCCCTGACACGCACAACGATCGCCATCAGCAGGCTCATCGACCACATCAGAAGGAAGAGGTAAATAATTACGCGGAAGTCCGCCTCGACTCTGAGCTTCTTCACCAAGAAGTAGCTGCAGACGATCAGCTCCAAACCAAAAATTGTGACTAGGATTGCAGGGAACGGCTCGACGGAGAGGGCGGTTCCTCCGCAAGGTCCGACACTCGCGTTGGCGGCGAGCAGAGAGCCAAACAAGATCATCAGCACACTCGCGACTTGTCTCGCGGCACTTGTTAGCATTTCAGCGATGCGGTTTGGCTCTGCGCTTCCTCTCTTCGGGCTTGCTCCAGTAAATCGAGGAGAGTGCCGAAGTCGCAAGTTATTTAGTCCGTATAACCAGTACAAATCGTCGATTCCGCGCCGTCAATGTGACAACCTACAGTTGTGCCTTTTTTAGCAAGACACCGAGAGAAGACCTTGGCGCGACGCCGCGTCAACTCCCCGCCCCGTCGGCCACTCTGCACATTGCTCTGAACTTTCCCGCATGCGCCTTCGACGGTAAACTGCTCTCGCATGGCTGACAGCCCAGAAAAACAATCCTGGTTGAACCGCACAGTCCTCGGCGTCGGCCTTACCAGCCTCTTTAGTGACTGGAGTCACGAAACCGCTACGGCGGTCCTGCCGGCATTTCTTGCCGCAATTGGTGCGGGCCCTGCGTGGCTCGGATTGATCGAGGGAATCGCCGATGGGCTCTCCAGCTTCGCGAAGCTCGCTGCTGGTCATTACACCGATCGCTTGAAGCATCGTAAACCGCTAGCCATTTTCGGCTATGCGGTCACAGCGCTTTCGACGGCTTCTTTTGCATTTGCTACGCACGGGTATCAAGTGCTGATTGGGCGGACGGCGGCGTGGCTCGGCCGCGGCGTTCGTTCACCAGCCAAGAAAGCGTTGCTTGCGGCGGACGTTTCGCCGAATGCCTACGGGCGCGCTTTCGGGCTGGAGCGCTTGATGGATACCGTCGGAGCCATCGCCGGGCCGCTTACCGCACTGTGGCTGCTGGAAAAGACGGGGCATAACTATCAAAAAGTATTTTTGTGGACACTGCTGCCTGGTCTCGTTGCCGTGGTTTCTTTCTGGTTGCTGGTGCGGGAACGTCCGATCGCCTCGAAGCCGAGACGTTCGTTCTGGATGGGGTTACGCGATTTGCCTGGGCCGTTTCGGCGATTTCTTGTGGGAGTCGGAGTGTTTGGAGCTGGCGATTTTTCGCATTCGCTGCTCATTCTCTATGCCTCGCGTATGCTCGCACCCGAGTACGGGCTTGCGCGCGCGGCGAGCATCGCCGTCCTGCTTTATACGCTTCACAACGTGTTTTCCGCGGGCTCTGCCTACGCAAGCGGTTGGTTGAGCGACCACGTTCCGCAACGCAAACGCGTTCTTGCCTCAGGCTACGCGCTGGCCGGGATCACCGCCATCCTACTTTGCACGGGCACGCATTCGCTCTGGTTGCTGGGCGTGATTTTTGTTTTGGCGGGTCTTTATGTAGGGACCGAGGATGCTCTGGAAGACTCCCTCGCCGCTGAGCTCGTACCCAAAGAACAGCACGGCATGGCGTTTGGGACACTAGCAGCAGTAAATGCCATCGGTGATTTTCTCTCGAGCATTTTGGTAGGATTTCTTTGGAGCGCCATTTCTGTGCAAGCCGCTTTCGCCACATCCACTCTTCTGTTTTTCGCGGGCGCAATTCTGATTCTTCGGCTACGGCGCTAGCGGACTCGTCCATGCGAAATGGGACGCGCTCGCGACTTATTCATGCGGAGGCATCGGCTCCGGCCATTGCGTGACAACGATCCGGCCACCGGATTCCAACTGAATCGCCGGAGCGTAGAGCCCCAGCAATTCGCGACGCCACCAGAATCCGTGCTCTCTTTTTTCCGCCATCGATGTGAACCAGTATTGCCAAAGGACTGCGCGCACTTGGCGTGGAGGGCCCTGTGGGAAAGGATTGCCAGCAAAGAGCGCGAGCACGTCGGGATCGTTGGAGAGTAGCCTTCTCTCCGTTCGCAACACCAAGGGATTCTCGTGCCACTCGCCGAGCGACGCGAACCACAAATTCCAGTCCAACCGCGGCTGATAGGGCGCGTAGATGCGGGGCGGCTTGTCTAGCTCTTGCGGTTTGTGGCGAAAAGGATATGCGATCCAGGTTTGGCCATCGTTGGAGCCCTGGAATTCGATTTCATAGCGACCTCGCGTCATCACCGCGAAGAGCCCATAGCGGTTGGCGATTCTAAAGGGATCGAGCAGGGCTACTGGCGACGTGGGAACTGGCACGGGTGTGATCATCCAAATCATTTGTACCGCAGTCGCATAGAAGATCCACGTTAGGAAAACTGCGATTACGGCTAAACGCAGCGGAGCAAGCCAAGAGCGCGTTTTCTTCCATAAATTGTGCGAGACGCCTTCCCCTGCAGAAACTTCCTCGGTTGATCGAATCAATGGCGGCGCCAGAATCGAGAGTCGGTCAGCGCCAGCTGGAGTCGACTCGATAGGCGGTGTGATGGAATGGACAAGGAGCGCCTGTTTCCATTTCGCGGGAAAAGATTGCACCAGGAAGCGGTCATCTAGCAAAAGGAACGCGAGAACGAGGACCAGATAATTCAGAAAGGTGTAATTGGCCGTCAGGATGATGCCAATCTGCCATGGCGTTACGACGAAGAAAAGCGCGATTCGAAACGGCCGCGGCAGAAACGCGGCCCAAATCAATACGAGTTCGAGCGCCAGCGTGAAGAATGCGGATGCGGCGTGGAACCAGTGGGGCAAATGTTGCACATACCAGCCGATCCAGGTTGGCAGAGGACCGTTTTGATAATAGTCATCCATCGCCGTGAAGTTGCGCCACTCGGGATCGCCGCCGGCGATTTTCGCTACGCCGGACTCGAAGTAGATGCGGAACCATTCCCAAAGAAGCAGATAGAGCGCAGCGCGAACGGGAGGCCGCGTTTCGCCAAGCCGTGGACGAACTCCGCCCGGCGCAATAAACAGCGAGAGGAATCCGGCTTCGAGCAGCATTCCGTCAGACTGGTATCCTGAGAACTCTCCCGCAGCGCTTACAAAGGAAAGGAAACAAACAAAGCAGATGGCGAGCATTCCGCGCGGCCAAAAATTGAAGACAAGCAGCACCGCGGCTGCCATGCCGACCCAGCAAAGCGCTGTCAGCATGTGCCCACTGCTCGAAAACCACAAAAGGGTTGGCACATACCAATACCGAGCGCGGCTTACTTGCTCCCCTATGCCATTCAGATATTCGCTTGCGGGGAGAATTCCCTCAGGGCCGATGAGTCCGCGAATTTGAAAGACGAGCGAGAAAAAGGCAGAAAAATAGATCGCGCCTAGCGCCCGCAAGAAAATCCAGCGGGATAGGAAGCGATCCGAGGGACCGTTGCGCGAATCGAAGAGCCAGCGAATGACGGATGAAGGCTTCCATTCCATAGACGCGGGCCATTATACAAGGGCAGCCGGGAGGGTGACTTGATTGCGAGATTATTGCCCGACGCTCTTCTCATGCAGCGGAACGCTACTCGATGTGCAAGGCGCAAGTGGCGTGCTCGCAAGGCGCGCGATTCTAACGATGACGATCGCGTGCGACAAAGCCATGAACACGCTTTGCATTGAACTGAATCCCCCGCACATAACACGCACTTCTCTGTTGCAGACGCTATAACCGCGTGTTAGCCTTGGCGAACAAAAGGCGAATTACAGGAGGTTTGCCCGATGTCCCAATCTCTCGCCATGCGGGCTGCGGCCTTTGGCTCGCTCGAACCATCGGCTGGCTCGCCACTAACTCGCGTGCGAGAAGTGCTCGACGTATTGGCTGACCGAGACGTTTATGGCGATGTGCTTACCGCGGTGCGCTACTTTCCAGCGCGAGAAGCGCAATGGGCAGACTTTCCCGCCTGGGTTCACGGGGATCTTGTGGCTGCTTACGTCGCCAAGGGCATTCGCCAGCTCTACACGCATCAAGCCATCGCCGCTGAAGCCGTCCAGACAGGCAAAAATGTGGTCGTGGTCACTCCCACCGCTTCCGGAAAAACGCTTTGCTACAACTTGCCAATCCTGAATTCCATTCTCGAAAATCCGGACACTCGAGCGCTGTACCTCTTCCCCGCCAAGGCTTTGGCGCAGGATCAGCTTGCGGAGCTCTACAACCTGAACCAGCGTCTCGACAACCGCTTTGGCGTTTTCACCTATGACGGCGACACACCCGCCGACGCCCGGAGGGCCATCCGCGAAAAAGGCCATGTGGTGCTCACGAATCCAGACATGCTGCATACCGGCATTCTGCCGCACCACACACGGTGGACGCGCCTCTTCGAGAATCTTCGCTACATCGTGATCGACGAACTGCACACTTACCGCGGCGTTTTCGGCAGCCATCTCTGCAATGTGTTGCGGCGTTTGCGACGCATCGCTAACTTTTATGGCAGTGACCCGCAGTTTATTTGTTGTTCGGCAACAATTGCGAATCCCGGTGAACTCGCTACTCGGCTGCTCGAAAAAGAAGTGAAAGTACTCGACGCCAACGGCGCACCCGCAGGCGAAAAAACGTTTGTCTTTTACAATCCGCCTGTCGTGAATCGAGCTCTCGGCATTCGCCGCAGCTACATCAACGAAACTTCGCGTGTCGCGCAGGAGTTCTTGAAGCACGACCTGCAAACCATGGTCTTCGCAAATTCGCGTCTGCAGACGGAAATTCTGCTGACCTATCTCCAGCAGGCAAATCCCCAACCGCCCGGCAAACAGGAAACGATACGCGGCTACCGCGGCGGCTACTTGCCGAACGAGCGCCGCGAAATCGAGCGCGGTTTGCGCGATGGCCGCATCCGCGGTGTGGTAAGCACGAGCGCGCTGGAACTTGGGATCGACGTGGGCTCACTGGATACGGTAGTCATGGCGGGCTACCCCGGTTCAATTGCCGGAACCTGGCAGCGCGCCGGGCGAGCAGGCAGACGCAGCGGGAGTTCCTGCGCCGTGATGGTCGCTTCTTCCTCACCGCTCGATCAGTTCATCGTCCGTCATCCGGACTATTTCTTCGGCAACACGCCCGAACACGCGTTCATCCAGCCGGACAATCTCGAAATTCTCATCAACCATCTGAAATGCGCCGCCTTCGAATTGCCCATTGCGCCCGGCGAACGATTCGGCGAAATCGACATCCCGGACATCTGCGCCCGCCTCGCTGAAGCCGGCTACCTGCACCTTGCCGGAGATCATTTTCATTGGACGCACGAAGCGTATCCCGCCGACACGATCGGTCTCCGCTCCATAACCAGCGATAACTTCATCATCATCGATGTCAGCGGCGCACCAAACGTCATCGGCGAAGTGGATTTCCCCAGCGCGCTGATTTTTCTGCACGAAAAAGCCATCTACATTCACGGCGGGCAGCAGTACCACGTCGAACATCTCGATTTCAAAGAGCGGAAGGCTTATGTAAAACAGGTGGACGTCGATTACTACACCGATGCCGTCCGCTACACGCAGGTGCGCGTCCTCGAAGCAACTGATACGTGCAGTGTTTCCGCGTCCGCTGCTTCTGCAAATACTCATTCGCGTGGCGAGGTTCTCGTCCGGTCGCAGGTGGTCGGGTTCAAAAAGATAAAATTTTTCACGAATGAAAATATCGGCGACGGCAAGCTCGAGCTTCCCGAAAACGAAATGCACACGACGTCTTATTGGATCACGCTGGAGAGGTCTCTGCTCGAATCCCTCCCCTATAGTGTGAGCGAACGCCAAAGCGGCATGTTCGGCCTGCTGCACGCACTCGCTTCTGTCGCCACACTGCTACTCATGTGCGACGGACGCGATATTGGCACCGCCATCGGGGAACGCCCGCCCGCTCCTGACACGGGCCTCTCTTCGGTAAGGGCGGGGCAAGCCCCGCCCCTACAAGACGCGCGGAGCGAAGCTACGAATGATTTTTCGCCATCGAGGCTCAGAGACCCTTCGTCATCCAACGTAAAGGAATTCTTCGAGCCAAATCTTTATCTCTACGACGCCTACCCCGGCGGCATTGGCTTTTCCGAGCCGCTCTTCCACGCGCACAACCTGCTCATCCATCAAACGCGAGAGTTGATTGCCGCCTGTACCTGCAATGAAGGCTGCCCATCCTGCGTGGGTCCCGCGGGCGACCTCGCCCCGCGCTCCAAAGAAGCCGCTCTCGCCATCCTCGACAGGCTGCGTGGCTAAATGTCCGCTTCAGCCGACAAATTTTCAAGACTCGCTGCGTTGCGTCCCGTGCGCCTCGCGCCGCCGCGCCCAGTAGCTTTGCGAGCGCCTGATCAAGAGGATTCTCTCGCGCATCTTCTCGGAGCAGGCGTGGCCAAGAATCAATTCGGCGAACACCTCGCCATTCGAAACTGGTTCTCGACCCCGGAATTTTCCGAGCCTTCCGCTGTCGCTCTCGAACTTCTTTCGCGCACACGTGATACCGAAATCACGCGCCGCACTCGAGTCGCTCTCGGCGATCCTGCTAAATGGCTTTTCCTGGACACGGAGACAACCGGCCTTGCTGGCGGCACGGGCACCTATCCATTTCTGGTAGGCATCGCTTGGTGGGACGCCGGCGGCCTTCAAATCGAACAATTCTTCATGCGCGATTTCTCGGAAGAGCACTCGCTCCTTCACGAACTCGCCGCGCGCGTTGCGGAGCGCCCCGTCCTCGTCACTTTCAACGGCAAATCCTTCGACTGGCCGCTGCTTGATAATCGCTTCACTATGACGCACTCCATTTCCACACCGCGCTTGGCCGCGCATCTCGATCTTCTTCACCCTGCGCGCGCTCTCTGGAAGCTGCGCCTCGGCTCCGTCCGACTGGTCGAACTGGAGCGACGCGTTCTCGATGCTCCACGTCTCGGCTGGCATCGCGAAGACGACATCGCCTCCGCCCTCATCCCGCAGCATTACTTCGACTACCTTCGCGGCGGCCCCCGCGATCCGATCGTGGGTATTGTTCGCCACAATCAAATGGATCTGCGCGGCCTCGCTGCTCTCTTTGGCAAGATCAATACACTGCTCGCTTCTCAAGAAGCCGACCGCGAAGGAGTGGATAGCCTCGATCTCTTTGGCCTCTCTCGTTTCTTCGAGCGCCGCGGCGATTCGGATCGCGCCCATGTCGCATGTTCGCAGGCGCTCGATTTCGGACTTCCCGCCGAATTCCGACCGCGCGCCAGACGCGAGCTTGCCATGCTGGCCAAACGCCGCGGCGACCACGCCGCGGCTGCCGCGATCTGGCTTGAGCTCGCTGCCGACTCACAAGATGGTGTGCTGGCCTGTGAACAACTGGCCATCTATTACGAGCGTCGCGCCAAGGAACCTGCCCGCGCGGCGGAATTTGCACGCCTGGGCCTGGCCAAGCTTCAGCGCATGCGCGCACACAGCCGCGATCCCTTCGCTGCGGCCCGCTCGACGCGCCTCGCTGAGAAATTGTTGATTCGAATCAACCGACTGGAAGACAAGCTTAAAGCCAGGTCTGCGAATCGCGCAGCGCCAAACTTGTCTGTCTTAAAGTCACGAGCCAAATAAACTTCAGCGAGCGGCGGCAATCGCCTTGGACGCCGCGGACGCGGCGGGCCAGCCAAACATCCCGTTGATCCCGTCAAACTCAGCGCGGCTTGTGCCCTCGACGGAAATGCACTCCGCGCCCACGCACCTCAAAAACACTCCCCCATCCGGCGTATCGAAGGAAAAGAAATTCGGCAGGCGCGACTCGTTCTCGTGTGCGTCGTACTTTTTCTCGAGCGCATGCGAGTACTGCCCAAGAAACTGCGCGGCATGTTCTTCACTATCCAGGTGCAGACGCGCAACCAAGACCAGCCGTTTGGTCTGTTTCTGCTCATAGAGTGCGTAGCGGTCACCATCCCACGCCGCGGCAAGTGGTTTAGCTATGTCCGCGCCCAGAAACTGCTTGAGAATTTCCATCCAGCCGAACTCGCCCATAACGTTCTCATCAATTTTCGTCCAGTCCGGGCCAAGCAGCTTTTGGAAAGAAGGTACCGTGATCGAAGCCGGAGCTCTGCCCGATTTGTAAAGAGCTGGATGCATGATCTGCTGCGTGGAAATCGGTGGCTTCGCAAAAACTGCCGACAACCCGTTCCACCCTCCGGCCTTTAAGATCGCGGTGGAAAACGTTAATCCTCCAAAATAGGGAAAGATCATGCCATCCTTCAGAAACTGCGGCGCTTCTTGCAGCTTGGGAGATTTGGACATATCACCGGCAAACATCGCGGGATCCATTTCGGGCAGATCCTCGACCGAATATCCTTTGTCTTTCAATAAGTAGTCAATCATAGCGGCCATGGCGCTACCCTCTAGCACCGCTTCGCGCGCCAACTCCGCGTCATCATTCGGACGCGCAGCTTTCTCCCACGCCTCGATCTGAAAATGCTGATCTTGCAGAGCGTGAGTCAATTCATGGGCCATCACCATGCGCTGATCATCTATCGGAATCCAATCAGCAATATAGAACTCGCGCGCTTTTGGATCGTAGAGGCCCGCAATCTGCTCGGTCAGCAAATCAACCATAAAATCATCCAGAGCAAATCCTTTGGGGATCAATCCAAAGGCTGCGGCGCTTCGCGCCTCCGCATAACGTTCGGCCGGGCTTTTCTCTTCATCCATCTCCCGCAGAACGTAGGCGCGTATCTCATCTCGCGATCGCAGAGTTTTCTTCACCGGCGTGAGCTGCTTGAGCCCGGTGATCTTACTCACTTGCTGGAGCACTTCATCCGCCGCCGCCGCAAATTCCGCTGTGTTCACTTTCGGCTGCGCAGCTTCGAGCGGCGCGGTCGTCGCTTGTTGCGCGCGGAGTGCGCTTCCGCAAACAAAGCACGAAGCGGTCATCGCGAGCGTGAAGAGGCGGCTAACAACTCTTTTAATCATTCGGGGCATAATCTTTGCAGAATATCAGATAACCGTTAGGAGCTGCCGCACCCGCAGGCTTTCGGTGATGCTTTATAGGAAACGGTAACCTCTTCCATCGCAACCGTGGGTCCCTTGGCACTGCGGGGTCCGAATGTTTCACAAGAGCCATCCATTCGCCGCAAGCGACTAAAAGGATGGAGGATAGCCGTGGAACTGCGCTCAAAAATCTTGACGCGCAATTTCTTGAAGGCTCGTATGAAAAGATTTTCCAGAGAAATTCACAGCCTGCCGTTCTGAATCCTTAACAGAATGGTAATTCTGCTATACACTCCCAGTTGACTCCTAGCGCTCTCCCGAGGAAAACATGCACCCCGGATTTCGTCTGCGGCAATCCCGTGAACGACTTGGATTAACCTATCGCGATGTCGAACGTGCAAGTTTTGAACTAGCAGCGCGCCGTGGCCGCCCTGAGTTGATTCTTCATATTAGCCGCCTTGCGGATATTGAGAATCGAGGCGTTGTTCCGGGCCTGCATAAGCTTTATACGCTAGCGGTTGTCTACCACCTAAATCCCCTCGAAATCTTCCGTTGGTACGATGTTCCTATCGAGGATTGTTTTCCCGACGGCGGCGCCTTTCATGCACCGCACACGCATCTTGCCGCTCCTCCCGTCTCGCTCAAGACTCCCTTGCGGTTCGATCCGGCTTTCGATCCAAAGCGGACGGAACTGCTTTCCCGCATGGTCGAGCAATGGGGCAGTCTCGAGGGTGTGCTTACCAACGGCAATGCCCGCCACCGTTATGGTTACATCGGCTTGTCGGACCGGCGCATGGTTCCCTTGCTTCGCCCCGGCAGTGTTGTCCTCCTGGATGTAAGTGTCCGCCGCGTTCAGGACGACAATTGGGCCAATGAATACGACCGTCCCATGTATTTTGTGGAGCTTCGCGACGGTTACCGCTGTGGATGGTTTCAGCAGGACGGCACGCGGCTACTCATGCAGCCTCATCCTCTATCTCGTTGCGTACCGGAGGTTTGGCGTCTTCCGGAAGAAGCCGAAGTGGTCGGCCGTGTGGTGGGCGTGGTTACTAGGCTGAATGAACCTTGGAGCATTCTTTCTGAAGAAGCTCCAGCAGTGCGCGGAGATTCAAGCAGAAAAGCTCCTTGAGATAGCCGGGAGCGCGCTCGGGCATCAAGACCCGATAAGCCTCCAGCCGGCGCCAATGAGCAAGCGTCGAGCTTAGTTCGCCCGGCATTCGCTCCAGACATTCCTTTAAGTCCATTTCCTGCTTCGCCAGCGAAGTTTCCAGAACCCGCTCGAAGATTTGCTCATGGCATAATTCCAGTGCTTGCTGCACCGCCTCGTCCGGATACAAAGCCGCGAGACCCGCGTGCTCGTATCTTCCGCTCGAGAGATCTCGCAAGGAGGCCATGTAGGTAAGCCTGCCAAATTCCCCGGGAATTCCCGCCAGAGTCGTCATCGTGAAATCCTGAATGATGCGCCGGTTTTGCTGGAGCTGCGTAATCGTTCTCATCGTGTGATCCGTTCCGCAGACAGAACGTTTTAGTCCGTTCCTCTCAACTTTTCCGATTCTTCTTCAAGGTTGCTGGTAGGAGGTTTCTAACCTTGAAGAAAAACATCTCAATTCGCTTGTCATTACTTGCTTTGGCGGTTTTGATCGTACTCCCTGTTAATCGCTCGGTCAAACAGTTATCCAGTAACCAGCAAGCTGGGGCACCTGCCGGCATTCTGAGCGGGTCACCCCTCCCGACACCCACGCCGCCCAGCGATAACCTCGTGGCCAAGAGTGGCTCACCTCTGCCCACGCCTACTCCACCCAGCTTGAGCCTCGTCGCTAAGAGCGGCTCGCCTCTTCCCACACCCACACCACCCAGCTTTAGCCTCATCAGCAGGAGCGGCTCGCCCCTCCCGACTCCTACCCCGCCGGGCCTGGGCATCCTCACCGTTGAGGCCTAACCTCTTGTCTTTGAGCTCGCGCGCAACGGATGGCATAACGTCGAGAAGTGATATGGCTCCGCAACTGGCTATTGGTGAAACGGCGAGTTGCGGAGCCTCCTTTCTAAGAGATTTCTAATACGAGCCTCGACTGCGTATGCTCGCACGCAAGATGGGTGACGCAAGCTCCCTTTTCTCTCGCTAGTCTGGATCGCGCAGAAGAACTCGACGTCTCGAGGAGAAAATATTGCCGAAACGCACGGCGACCCTGTGGGCAATTCCAGCTCTGAATGGCAGCTGCCGTCGAGACCACAAGTTTGTTTACCGGCAAGTCAAGACATGCTAGCATTCAACGGTTATGAGCGGCTTTCCTCACCCCGTGCTATGGTTGTGGGCCTTTAGTGTCGTGGTGCAACTATTCGTGCTGGCCCTTCTCTTCTTGAAGGGGAATTTCAGGAAACTGCCCTATTTTACTGGCTATGTGGCACTGAATATTTGCCAGGCTGGTTTCCTTCTATTTGTATATGTGCATTCTTGGAGTAATCCTGCCACCCCCGGAACCCTCGCCTGGACGTCGGAATGCATCACTCTGGTTGTACAGGCGTTGGCAACAACCGAAATTCTCGAGATTACGCTGAGGCCCTACCAAGGCATTTGGGGGCTTGGATGGCGGGCTTTGACAGTCACTTCGGGGATTGTCGTCCTGCTCGTCGCGCTGGCAGCTCGCGGCCACTGGGTTGCGGCTCGCTGGTTCGAACTCGATCGCGGCTATCATCTCACTTTTGCTGCTGCTCTCATCGCCTGCCTTCTCCTTGTTCGTTACTACTCGATTCCTGTCCCGTCTGCCTACAAAATGTTACTCGGCGGATTTTGTTTTTTTTCCTGCACCGAAATTATCGTCAACACTCTGCTTCAAGCCTATTTCCAAAGGGATTTTTTCCTCCACGCGGCGGCATGGCAACTTGTGAGCATGTCTTCCTTTGTTGTCGCCCTATTCGTTTGGGCGGCCGCCTTGTGGAAACCGTTGCCCGTGGAAAACCGTCAAGCCGCCTCTTCCTCGGATGCCGAGTATCAGCGGCTTTCTCCCCAGATTAATGAGGACTTGCGACGGCTCAATGAAAAACTCCTCCGACTCTGGAAACTGGAGGCACGTCCTCAGTGAACTTCACTCTTATTCTCCTAATGAGCTTCGCAGTTCTCATACTGTTTCTGCTTGTGTGGGCCCTGCGTGATCCTCGGAAGCGCTCAAGATCCGATGGCGATCTCGATTCTAACCAGGGCTTCGGCCAGCGTCATGTGAGCTATTTCCCGCAGGTGCGGCAGGCACTGGCTGCAGAGGACTTCGCCTTTCTCTCTTCGCGAGGATCACGTGAGCTGACGCGCAGGATGCGCAAGGAGCGGCGCAAAATTGCACTTGCCTATTTGTCTTGCCTCCGGGAGGATTTCCTGAAGTTATGGCGACTGGCACGGGTCATTGCTGCGATGTCGCCGCAAGTTGGCGTCGCGCAGGAAATTGCGCGGCTCCGCCTGGGTCTGGCTTTTTCCTTGCGCTATGAAATGATCCGCATCCAGTTCTTCTTCGGGTTCGCTCCTCTACCCGAACTGGGGTCCTTGAGTGACTTGGTTAGCAGGCTGTCGATCCGGTTGGAGACCGCCATGCAGAACCTTGGGGAGCGCGCTGCGCTAGCGTCTAGGCTAGCCTCATCGCTGGACGATGGGCACGGTCTGGACACTCCCTAGCACCATATCTACCGCAGCTAACAACTCCGCCGCCTTAAACGGCTTCTGAAGAATGAGATTTCCGTTCTGAGGCGTTTCATCCGGAGGACGCCCGAGTGGAGCGACTCCACGCATCCATACGCACCGTTTCGCTAGACCTGGCTTCCTGGCCATGATCCAGTCATAAAGTATGTTGCGTCCCGCGGTTCCGGAAAGGTCCAGATCCGCCAGAATCAAATCAAACTGTCGCTTCTCAAGGAGGGCCATTGCATCCGCGGCTGTCTTTGCCGTCTCCACTTCATGCTCTCGCTCAAGCAAAATGGCGCTAACGGCTCCAAGCACCGAATCGTCCTGATCTATCAATAGGATGCGGCCTTCCCTCACATGTTCCATCGTCTGGCCGGCTTCGGGCGTCTTAACAGGCCTTATCGGCTGATATGGCACTTCAATGGTAAACGAAGCTCCGCGCGGAGGAACATTGCGTACACGGATCGAACCACCATGTTCCGTGACGATGCCATAGCAGATGCTAAGACCCAGCCCGGTGCCTTTGCCAACGGGTTTCGTGGTGTAGAAGGGGTCGAAGACCCTCGAAGCATCCTTGACGCCCGGGCCGCTGTCGGTGAATTCGATGAACAGGCGGTCGCCGTTGGTACCCGTCCGCACCCAGAGATCCCCTTCATTGGCATGTTCCAGCATGGCGTCCACTGCATTGTTGACCATGTTCAGAAACACCTGCTGCAGTTGGTGGGGATCCGCCGATGTATAGGGCAGTTCCGGCGCAAGCTCCAGATGCACGCGAATGTGATTCATCCGCAAATCGTAATCGCGGAGCGCTAGCGTCTCTTCCAGGATCAGGTTTAACTGCACCGGCACCCGTTCCGGTTTATGCTGTCGCGCAAAGCTCAACAAATTCTGAACGATGCGGTGCGTTCGCTGGGCCTGCTTATAGAGCTTCTCGGAGTATTCGATTCCTTGCGCGCCCATCTGGCCGCTGGAGATGAGCAATTGGCTGTAGCCGAGGATGGCCGTGAGCGGGTTGTTGAGCTCGTGCGCCACGCCGGAAATCAATTGTCCGACAGCCGCCATCTTCTCGCTGTGCAAGAGCTGCTCCTGCGTGCGACGCAAGTTGTCGTAGGCTTGCCGGGCCTCCTCGTAGAGTGTGGTGCGTTCGATGGCGCTGGAGAGCTGGCTGCCGACGGCGATCAACAGGTTAACGTCAGCCGGCGAGAACTCCTTTGGCGTTCGGCTCCCAACCGTCAAGCCTCCGATAACGTGGTCCTTCGACCAGAGGACCACGATATAGGCGGACAAGAGTTCTTCTTTTCTCTGCGCCTCGCGAAAAATTGCAGGCAGCGGCAGTCCCTGCACCGAAAGAAACGTCGCGTGGACCGCCTTGATATGCTGAAGCAGATCCGGCTTCAGAGTGACCGGGGGGAAATTCCTGGCGTATTCGGAGCGGTGCCCCACTGCCGCTACACGCCGGATCTTCGTCCCTTCCTCGTCAAACAAATACAGTGCGCAAGCATCCAGACTGAACAGCTCCGCCATCTGCCGCAACGTTCGATGCAGCGAATCGCTCAAGTCCATCGACTCCATGAGCGTCTGGCCGATGGAGTTCAATACCAGTAGCTCACGGTTTCGCCGCCGGATCTCCTGCTCCGCGCGCTTCCTTTCCGTGATATCCAGAAGAAAGCCCTGGTATGCAGTGACATTTCCGGCTGCGTCCTTGACCGCGATCGACGACTCCAGCACCGTGCGAATTTCCCCGTCTTTACGCCTCATCTCGAATTCGAAATCCGCCACCGTGCCATGCTCTTGCAGCAGTTTTTTCAGACGCTCGCGGTCCGCTGGATTTGAGTACATCGCACCTGGAATATCAGCGCCTAACAATTCCTCGCGAGTCTCGAATCCCGTCATTCGCAGCATCGCATCGTTGAAATCCAGGAATCGCCCGTTCGGCGTGGATATAAAAACGCCTTCCTGCACGCTGGATACAAGCGTCCGGTATTTTTCTTCCGCCCGCTTTCTTTCCGTGATGTCCTTCAAGACATGCACCGTCCCGAGCAAATTTCCCGCCGGATCCGTGAAGGTGGAATTCGACGCAAGGAAATAGCCTTGCAGCCATGGGTCAGTATCATCCCCCTCGCCCGCGAGGCCCTCGCAATACGGGCACATTTCGTAAGACAAACTTTTTCGGGCGAGCAGGTCCGTCACCGCTCGCCCCACCAAGGCTTGCGAATCCCTACCCAGCAGATGTCCCAGCCGCAAGTTGCACCGCAGAATCCGTCCCTGGCGATCGTGCACCAGAATCGGATCCCCGATTGAATCGAACGTGTAGGCCCACTGCTGTTGCACCGTGGCCACCTGTTCGAAGAGCCGCACATTCTGCAGCGTCAATCCCAGCAAGTTGCTGATGTTCAGCAGGTACGCAATTTCGTCCGCTTGAAACTGCTCGTCTCGCGTCGATCCGATCGCGATAATCCCTAGCGGCCCGTCTTTTCCCGGCAGCGCCATCGTAATGCTGTTCCCGATGCCGCCCTCCGCCATTCTCTGGCGCACGCTCGGGTCCGGTTCATCTTCTAAACGAAAGAACTCACAGTCTTTGTGCAAAACCCGCTGCGTCCACGGCGCCTTCGCTGACAATCTCCCGTACTTTTCAAGGTAGTCCTGCTGAAAGCCCACCGAAGCGTGCACCACGACTTGCGCTTTATCTCCCTCGCCCTCCAGCAATCGGACCAGCCCGTGAGTCGCTCCCAGACTCTCCACGAGATGCGCGAGCACGCGGTCCAGCACCTCCTGCACAGACAGAGTTTGCGTGCTGGCCGTCGTCAGTAGCGTGAGGCGCCGCAGTTTCTCATTCAACTCAACGGTTCGCGATCGCGCGCCCTCCAACACCACGACCACCATGGCAATTCCGAGCGCCACGCCTAACAAGTGGTCAAACGCTACTCGCAACAAAAAATACGGATGCTGCGGCCACAGCGGACGATCCAATCCATGAATGCCGGTCAATAAAAACACGCCCTCTAGCAATCGCACACCGTGCCCACGCTTTAAGAGCGGCGACCTCCAAAGCACCATCCCCGCCCACAGGCAAACCGCGCTCCCCAGCAGCGCCGTTCCCCATGGCACGTTTGCATAGTCCGGCGTCACGCCGCGCTGAAAGTAATAAGCCCCGAATAACACCACTCCCGCGAGCGGCAAGATCGGCCAGCTGCGCTTCCCCACGCCGGTCGTAAACTGCACCACGGCGGCGGAGAAGAGGAGCATCGCCGCCAGCCTTCCCATCACCACCACTATCCACAATCCCGGCAAACTGCGGCTCAGCATCGCTACTTCGCACAGCGATGCCAGCGTGAAACAAATCCACCCCACAACCCATAACCGGAAATACCTATTGATGTGATCGCGCTGAAAAATGAAGAAGAGGACCAGCAGAATGATGAACGCTGTCGCTTCGAAGAAAGCGATGCCGAGCAGGCCTTGGTTCACCAACACGATGCGCTGCCTCCTGGCCTGAATGGTCGTCCCCGCGACACAAAAGCCCTTCGATCACTTGGTTTGGACGGCACAAAGCCTTCTTTGAAGCTTCCTTCGACGCTAACATGCTATTTTCTTAATGGGCAAGGCCACCCCATTCCGCCTGTGCCGTCCCGTATAATGGCAACGGGGGCAAACACTCTTGGACCTAGAACAGATACTGGTCGTGGACGATGAAGAAGCCATTCGAGAAGTCGTTTCCACCATGCTCGAATCCAAAGGCTATCGCTGCACGGCCGTAAGCAATGGCCGCGCTGCTCAGGAACAAGTCAAAAGGTCCACGCCGGACCTCGTGCTGAGCGACATGATCATGCCCGAAATGGACGGTATCAAGTTGCTTGATTGGCTTCGCGAATATGACCCCGAAGTCCCCGTCATCATGGTTACCGCCATCCATGACATTTCCACAGCTCTGGAAGCCATCCGGCGCGGCGCTTACGACTACATCCTCAAGCCTTTCGAGAAAGACCAGCTCTTCCTCGGCGTCGGCCGCGCTCTTCAGCATCGTCGCTTAGTCGCGGAGAACCGCAGCTACCAGCTCCAACTCGAACATCAAGTCGAGGAACGTACCGCGGAACTTACGCGCGCTCTGGGTCAACTCGAACAGTCCTATGACGACACTCTCGAGGCCCTCGGCAGCGCCCTCGACTTGAAGGACGCCGAGACAGAGGGACACTGCCAGCGCGTCACGGCTTTCACCATATCCATCGCCAAAGCCATGCCAGTTCCCAACCACTACTTGCCGGTTCTCGCGCGTGCGGCTTTCCTCCACGACATCGGCAAAATGGCTATCCCTGACGGCATTCTCCGCAAGCCCGGTCCTCTCACCGACGACGAAAAAAAGATCATGCGCACGCACTGCGAGGTCGGCTACAACATGCTGACCCGCATCCCATTCCTCCGGGATGCCGCCGAAATCGTTCTCGCTCACCAGGAGTTCTTCGACGGCACAGGCTACCCGCGCGGCCTCAAAGGGGACCAAATACCGCTCGGCGCCCGCATTTTCACCATCGCCGATTCTCTCGACGCCATGATCAGCGACCGACCATACCGCCGCGCTCTCCCCATGTCCCACGCGCGCGAAGAAATTCGCCGTTGCTCTGGCACGCAATTCGACCCCAAGGTCGTCGAAGTATTCTCGACCATCCCGGAAGAGCACTGGCTCGACCTGCGTGAGCACCTCGGGTCACCCTTCCGCCTCGCTCACCTGAAAAATCTATAGGAGCTTTGGGTCAGTCCCTTTTCGTACCTCAGAGGCGGGTCTGTGTCTCCGCTGAAACCAGTGGGTGCAAGGTATTCAATTTGGCTCGTTCAAAATAAAAAGAGAGGCCGAACTTCAGCCTCTCTCTTGTCATTCCTCGGAACCGATTCATCTAGAATTCATACCTCAGCGCGAACTGACTAACGCGCGGGGTCGAGGCTGTCGAGTTGATGATTCCGAACGAGCTGGTGTTGCTGAGCGTCGCGGAGGCCGGCCCGTTGAAGCTCGGGTGATTAAAAGTGTTGAACGAATCCCACCGGAACTTCAGAAGCTGCTTCTCCGACCATGGCATCTGGAACGATTTTGATACTCCCATATCCATGTCGAAAAACCCGGGTCCCCGGGCCGCATTGCGATTGCCGACTTCGCCGGCGAACGGGAAGCTTAAGTTGGCGAGTGCCGTATTTGGATCGGCAAAGTATTGCAGGTTTCCATTGGCGTCGGTATGGATGCCAGACTTCAGCGGACCGGAAGCTACCGCGGGAGCATCCAGCGTATAGTCCGTGGGGAATGCACCGGTGTTGATGGTGAATGGGTATCCCGTGCGATAAGTGACGATTCCGCTCCAACTCCATCCACCTATGATGGCATCCAGCCACCTGGGTCCATTCGCCAGCACGGATCGGCCGCGGCCCACCGGCAAGTCGTAGATGTAGTCGCCGGATATAACGTGCCGCGCGTCAAAATCAGAACTTGCCCGGCAGGCGCGCAAATCGGTGAGGTCGCATATCAAACCAGCTCCAGTACCGGTGTAAGTCACGTAGTTGTTTGTGACGTCCGAAACGTTGTCGATGGAATGCGAGAACGTGTAATTAAACTTGAATTGCAAACTCTTCGAGAAACGCTTACGCACGTTTAACAAAAGTGCGTTGTAATTTGAGCTGGCGAAGTTCCCTATATACCCGTTCGCGCCCGTCTGTGCAGGTAGCCCGACATTGAAATTCAGGAATCCGCTAGAAAGCAGACCCTGAACCGTATCCGAAAGATCGCCCTTTGCGATGAGGTTTCCGAAAAAGCCGGCAGCGAGCTGGGAACAAGTCAGGCTGATTTGGTAATAAAACTCCGTGTAGTTCTCACACGCCACCGTGCCCCCCATCTGGTTTTCGAACCACGGCACGTTTGTGATTTGGTAGTAAGGCGTGCCAGCCTGGACCTGCTTCTCCAGCTCTCCGAACTGCTCCTTGAGAAACGTGCCGGACGCGAGGTCCTTGAAATTTACGATTTGCGCGGCATCTCCAACAGCGAGCAACCGACGGCCTAGCCGGCTCACAGCATTGACCTCCACGATGAGATCGCCAGGCAGCGCTCTTTGAATACCAAAATTGAACAGAATCGCATAAGGCGTCTTGGTGTCCGAATCGAATTGGAAGAAGGAGGGGAATCCTCCGTTGGCTGTCCCAACCGGTACTCCACCCGACACGTTGGGAGTGTTAGGCAAGGTAATCGTCGGAGCGGTAGGGGCTAGGCAGGCCGAGCCCGCCGGCGGCAGGGCCCCGATGGTAGTAAACCGAGGGTCCGTTAGCAGCGAACCGAACGGATTTCCAGCCATGCCGCAGTTTGTATTGCTGTTCGAATCAAAGAGGAATGTGTTTTGATCCAGACCAAAACTGGCGCCCCCCGCGATCCGGTCGTACAGAATCGCACTGCCCAGTCGAATCGTCGTTCGCCCGTCTCCCATAAGGGCGTGGAGCAAGCCATCCTTGAACGAGGGGTTATAGGCCAGCGCCAATCTTGGACCCAGGTCTTTGTAATCCGGTGAATAGAATCCCGGTCCATGGTTTGCTGGGCCTCCCAGGCTATAGCTAACAAGAGGAATCGCATCAGGCCCGCTCACCCCTGCCTGACCAGCAGCAACGCGATCGGCCAGAAAAGTGTTCTCGTTGATGCTCGGAACGGACTGATACCCGTTTATCTCATAGGGCACGGTGTGATAGTCCCAACGGAGTCCGTAGGTTAGGGTCAAGTCTCTGCGCATCCTCCAACTGTCCTGCGCATATACTTCAAACTCGTCATAGTTATAGTAACGAGCTTTGTCGCTGCCGTTCGGCAGGACATTTTGACTCTTGTCATAATTAAAGTTGGCACCGATGGCGGCGTAACGCCCCAGCATCGTCGGAAACCAATTGTCGTAGTTGGTGATCGCAGATGGATCGGAGCTAATGTCGGCCGGCCGCACCGAAGCATTCAGGTTTTGCAGCTGGCCACCCAAGCCATAAGTTACGAAATCGTAGCTATTGGTTAGCCCGCTTATGACTCGAATGAGCTTGAAATCCACTCCCATGTCAATTGTGTGGTTGCCCTTGGTGATGTTAAAGCCGTCGCGAATTTCTGGTACCGGCACGTTTCTGGACTGCGAGGAGTAGCCCACGTACGGACTCGAAATCGTGGGAGAGAATCCCACCTCGACGGGGAAGGTGGGCTGGTAATTATTATTAAACTCCAGGATCGGACGCACGAATCCCAGTGTCAGGACATTGAGCAATCTAGGTGATATGGTCCACGTCCAACCTAAAACCCCGGTGTAGCTGTCGAATTTATCGTTTTGCACCGGCACAACGGGGTCGCCTGGAAATTGCTCGATCGAGGTGTTAAAGAAATCGCCTTCCGTTTCCCGCGCCACGTTTGCCCGGAAGAATAGGTTCTGCTTTTCCGAAATGCTGTAATCGACGCGGGTGGTGTACAGGTTTACGTCATCGTGCGCCGGTGCCGTGAACCGGAAGCCCTCGGAATTGATGCCGTCGCCGCCCGTCGGATCGTTCGGCAACGGATATCGGCCCGCGATGTAAGTCATCAATGCCGCATCGGCGCCCACGCCTTGTGGGTCAAGAGCCGCAACCTGGCTCGGGCTCAGGAAGCTTATGCACGTGGGCGCGGTGTTCAAGCGAGCCGTGCCGTCGCACGGCTGTCCAGTGGCGGGGTTGGTCGTATTGTTGACGTAGGCTAGTTCCCCGCTTCGAAATTGCGCGGTTGGTACCGCACGGTTGTAGGACACAGACTGCGCCTGCCGAAGTCCTTCGTAGTCAAAAAAGAAAAAAACCTTGTCTTTCTTGATGGGCCCGCCAAGGCTGCCGCCAAACTGGTTACGCACCAAAGGAGCGCGGGGGATTCCGTCGCGATTGTTAAACCAGTCGTTGGCTTCCAGCAGAGTATTGCGATTGTATTCGCGCAAGTTGCCGTGAAAGTTGTTGGTGCCGCCTTTGGTCGACAGGTTGATCATGCCGCCGCTGCTTCGTCCGAAATCCGCGGTTTCTCCAGCTGTGATCGTCCTGATCTCTTGCACCGAATCCACCGAGATTGGCGTGGTCGATACAAATGCCTGTCCAGTCTCCTGGTCATTCACGTCAATACCGTCCAAGGTGATGTTGCCCTGGTCGGTTCGTGCTCCGGTGACCGACCCTGCGTCATTCACTCCGGGCTGCAACATCATCAGCCCCGCGGGGTTCAGCCGCGCCTCGATGGGCAGGTCCATAACTTCCCGCGCATTCATCACGTTGCCAACCGTCGCGTCGGTTGTATCCAGAGTTGACTCACCCGCTTCCTTCACTTCAATTGTCTGGTTCAAACTCCCTAGTTCAAGCGTGGCGTTGTGCGTCTCGGCGCTGCTAATGCCGAAAGTCAAGCTGTTCTGCACAACGCTCTTGAAACCGTCTTTTGAGAAGGTCAATCGGTAGCCGTCCGTAGGAGACAGCCTCAAAAACTGGTAGTGGCCGAGTTCGTTGGTCGTCGTTACAGCGTGCAATCCTATTCCGGAATTCTCAAGCGTCACGGTTACGTCAGAAATCCCTGCCCCGCTCTTATCGGAAACCACTCCATTCACGGAAGAGAATTGTTGTGCTTGCAGCGAGAAAAAGGACCCCAACAGCGAGAACAACAGACCTGCAACTGCGCCCCTCCACTTCATCATAAAGCCTCCATACACACCCACACCCATTGAGATAGGACGGGTGCAGAAATGTGCGCAAAACTCTTAAAGATGTGAATGCAAGCGACTTGCCAGAGACACACCCCGTGCGAATGGCAATGAATCGCTCTAAATCGTCTGCTCTAAATAAGCTATCAGCTCTTCAAAGGAAATAAAGACAGTCTTTTAGATTTTGTTATCTCGATTTCCGTAAAAGTACTGGCCTGGATTCTCAATTATGTATGTGGTTCCAGGACTTTCATGCGAGATGTGGAAACGGCCCAGGATGGAAGAGCAGGCTGGATTTTTGTACCGCCTCGGACTCGAATGCCTCGAGTTCATACGCACTGGCTTTCAAGGGGAACTGCCTGCTTCGATTCAAATTAGAAAATCCGCGTGTCTCAATACATCGACAGGACCATCTTTATCCCCTTGGCGAACTCATTCGCTGGCGTAATCAGGCTTACGACCAGATATCCCTCAGCAGGAAAGTCATAGAAGTGGCCGGGATGGACGCATACGGATTTTGTTGCCAGTAATTCGAGAGCGAGCTCCTCATCCGAGCAGGTCGCCGGAACATGTAGCACCGCATTCCATCCTCCTTCCACTTCCAACCGGCTGCAAGATTTCTGACCCTCTAATTGTTTATCCAGTTCGGCAAGGTTCTGCTCCACGCGCGACATCAACTGCTTCTGGAACGTGTGTCTCTGGCCCAATAACGTCGGCATCGCCCACTGAATGGGAGCACCCATGGAAAGGTAGGTGTCTGCTATGACCTCGAGACGCGCAAGCGCCTCCGCTTTCTGTGTCTCTGGGCCGCTCACGATCAGCCACGCCGCCTTCATCTGCGGTAACCCGCAAATCTTAGAGAGCCCGCTCATCGTAAACGTCAGGGCTCCGGAATTCGTGGCAAAAGACGCGATCTGTTGTTCCTTCAGCGCAAAATCAAGAAATACCTCGTCGGCAATGATCGCGATCCCCCGGGCCGCGCAAATCTCGTTCAACTTGTGCATCTCCGCCGCCTTGCAAAAGTGTCCCGTTGGATTATTCGGGTGAACCACGATCACCCCACGCGTTCGTGGCGTAATCGTCTGCTCGATCGCGTGAAAATCGATCTGCCAGCCATAGTCGTAAACCAGCGGGTAGCGCCTCAAACGCGCGTCCTGAATATCTGCCAGGAATTCAAACAAGGGATAGCTTGGCTCCGGAATTAACAGCTCATCGTCTGGATCGCAGAGCGTGCGAAACACATAGGAATACGCTTCGCTCGTACCCGTGGTCAGAAAAATGTCCTCATTCGAAACGTTCGATCCTCGCGCCGCGTAGTACTGCGCCACCGCGCTTCGCGCCACATCTAACCCTCGCGGATTCGGCTCATATTTCAGCGCCGCAGGATTGCACAACGCTCTTAAAATGGCTCCCTCGTCGTAGCGGAACCCGCACTCCGTCGGATTCGAGACCGTCAAATCAATCAGCAGCTTTCCCGCTGCGCGATGCGCCGCAAGCGCTGCGCTCAAGCGGTTTGCCTCAAGATTCCAATTTGTCCGTTTCGCAAACATTTTGTTTCGCGCATCATTATATAGGCTATCAACGCTCGCGCTGGAGCAATGGCGTATACTCGGCAGGTTGCACCAGAGCATGAATTGCCGGTGACTCGGATTCGCACGTAACTCTGGCACTTAACGAAACAATGGGCGCGCACGCACAAACCACTTCCCTGCTCGAACCCGTGCCGCAACTTGATCTGGCAGCGCAATACGCTGCCATTGGCGCGGAAATTCGAACCGCCGTTGAACGCGTTCTCGCGTCGCAACAATTTATTTTGGGCGGCGATGGCGCTGCATTCGAACATGAGATTGCGCAATTTTGCGGTGTCGTTCACGGTGTTGGCGTCGCATCGGGAACCGATGCCCTGATCCTTGCGTTGCGGGCCTGCGGCGTTCAGGCCGGCGACGAAGTGCTGATCCCGCCATTCACGTTCGTCGCCACGGGCAGTGCCGTCAGCGCGCTCGGTGCCAAACCCGTTTTTGCCGACATTCGGCCGGACACTTATAACCTCGATCCTTCCGATCTCGCGCGCCGCTTGACCTCGCGGACTCGCGCGATGATTGCTGTCCACCTGTACGGGCTATCGTGCGACATGGAGCCGATTTTAGAGTTCGCGCGGGCGCACAATTTGCGCGTGATTGAGGACAATGCGCAATCCATTGGTGCTAGTTACAAAGGCCGCCGCACCGGCTCCTTCGGGGATGCAGCGTGCATGAGTTTTTATCCCACAAAAAATCTTGGTGCTTGCGGAGACGCGGGCATGGTGGTCACCCAATCGAATAAAATCGCTGATCGACTAAAATTGCTGCGAAATCACGGCCAATCCGCCAAGTACGTCAGCAACGAGCCCGGTTGGAACAGCCGCCTCGATGAAATCCAAGCTGCAATTTTGCGCGTAAAACTGCGCCACTTGGCCGAATGGCAACGCGCCAGGCAAGCGCATGCTGCCGCATACACGAGACTTTTGCTGGGTATCCCGGGCGTCGCGCCGCCGCTCGTACCTGAAGGGTATGAGCATGTGTTTCATCAATATACGATTCGTGTGGAGCAGCGTGATGCACTTGTGCGAAGCCTGACCGAGCGAAAAATCGGGAGCGCCGTTTATTATCCTGTTCCGCTGCATCTTCAGCCGCTCTACGCCTCGCTAGGTCACAAGGCCGGCGATTTTCCGCATGCAGAGCATGCCGCGCAAGAAGTGCTTTCTCTCCCCATGTTTCCCGAGCTGAGCTCCGAACAGATTGCCCGCGTGGCGGAAGCGGTTTCTGAATTCGTCACGCATTAACCCACGGGAATTCCTCCCGAAATTCTGAATTATGTTTTATTTGCCTAAATAAAGGAGAGCGAGCAGGAAAACCCAGAGGCCGTCCATGAAATGCCAGTAATAGGAGGCGACTTCGGCCGCCACCGAGCGTGACACCTTCGCTTTTTCAAACTTGCGGAAGGAAACGTAGAGCAGCGCACAGATTCCGCCCAGAAGATGCAAGCCGTGCAAACCCGTAAAAATGTAGAAAAAACTACTGGCCTGATTGGTGGACACGTAGAAGCCGGCGAGAACAAATTGGCGCCAAGCGACAAGCTGGCCGGCCAGGAAAAGGATGCCGAGAGCCGTGGCCACGAACCAGAGCTTGCGAAACTGCCGGACGTCCGCGAGCGCCAGACGTCGGCGAGATAACTCCATCGCTCCGCTGCTCAGAAGCAGGATCGCCGTGTTGACCCAAATGACGGACGGAAGATGCAGTGGCACCCAGCGGTTGCTGTTGGCCCGCGTATAAATGAAAGCACTGGCCATGGCCATGAAAAACATGACGATGGAGACGATGGCAATCACGATCGCCGTGGCGTAGCGCCTCGAAGAAGGCACCTGAGGCCCGCGGCGTCTGCCGCCCTCGTCCCCGTCATCACCACCTGGGGGGGGATTTTTCCCGCCGCCGCCACCGATATCTTCGATGATGAGTTCGATGTCCTCGACGATGGATGTGCCTGCCATGAGACTATTCTAATTCTCCTTTGTGCTTGCTTCAGCTGCCTGCTTCATTTGTGACGCGCGCGCCGAAGGTGCGGGAGCGACATCCTGCGGCGCGAAGTCTTCCACTACACCTGCTGCGGCGAACTCGTAAGCTCCGCGATAAACCACTGGCTCCCTAACACCAAAGTTCTCGATAGGCGGAGGCGACGGAACTCTCCATTCCAGGGTTGTAGAGCGCCAGGGATTGCGGCCTTCCGTCTTTTCACCGCGCCACAAACTCCAAATGAAGTTTAGAAGAAATAGAACCTGCGCGGCGATGGTGAGAATCGTGGCGACAGTGACGAACGCGCGAAGCGAGGCGCTTGGCGATGCGCTGATCGAAATGAGAGGCGAGGGGCCGAGGGCGGCGACCGCAGCATCGCTGCTGGATACGTGTGAATGGGCTATCAGGCCGAGCCAGTGCATGGGCATGAACACACAATAAACTCCTGCAAAAGTGAGCCAGAAGTGCAGCTTGCCGAGGGTTTCGTTGAGATGGCGCGCGAATATTTTTGGAAACCAGAAAAAAAGAGCGCCAAGGATTGCGAATGTGGCGGCAACGCCCATCACGAGATGAAAGTGGCCGGTGACGAATTCGTCGCTGATGGAAGCAGCGGCGAGATCGTTGCGCACGAGAAAAAGCCCGGAAACTCCGCCAGCCAGGAAAAGAGAAACGAATCCGAGGGCGAAAAGCATCGCCGTATTGAGCTGGATCTTGGCGTTCCAGAGAGTGCCGAACCAACTACACAGGAGGACGCAGGCGGGCAAACCAAGAGAGGAGGCCAGCAGTGAAAAAACGAGAGGCGACCAAGGGTTCAAGCCGCTTGAAAACATATGCTGCCCCCAAACGCAAAAGCCGAAGAGGCCAACACTGCAAAGAGCGAGGACCGCAGCACGCTCCGCCCAAACAGGTTTGCGGGAAAAAGTGGACAGCAGATGAGAGACGATTCCGAAACAAGGGAGCATCGCGACGTACACTTCAGCCTGTGCGAAAAACCAAAAGAGGCGCTGCCAGAGAGAAAGCATGGTGGATTGCACGAGGGACGCCGGCTGGCGGGAGAGGAAAGCGAGAGGTGAGAAAAATTGCGAGGCGAGCAGGCGGTCCGATAGCAGAAAAACGCAAGCAGCGAGAAGAATGCTGAAAATCAACATACTTAGGATGGCGTTGATGAACCAAGCCCAAACGGTCAGCGGCATGCGCGGCAAGGTCATGCCCTTGGCTCGAAGGTCGAGCGTGGTGACGGTGAAATTGAACGCCGTGAGCAAAGCAGCGAAACAGAAGAGCGCGACGCTGGCGGTCCAAAGCGTAAGGCCGGCGTCCGGCTGAACAAAAAAAGCTGCTGTCATGCCGACGAGCGAGGCTACGGTAGCCCAAAACGAAATCAGGTTCATCAGCGGAAATGCCATTTCCCGCGCACCAATTTGCAATGGCAGGAAATAGTTGCCAAAGCCGGCTTGCGGCGCCGTGGTGAGCACCAGGAAAACCATCAATGAGCCATGAAACATGGTGAGCGCGGTGTAGCGTTCCGGCGTACTGCCAAATCCCGAGAGAAACGGAATTTGCACTCCTGGCCAGACGGAGTGAATGCGCATCAGCAAGGAAAGGAGCATTCCGAGGAGCACGCTGCCCAAGGCGAGCCAGAGGTAACGCAGACCGATCGCCTTGTGCCCACTATTGAAAAGGGTGCGCGCGAGAAACCCAGGAGGGGGCGCTTCCGGAGCCCCAGTGCAACCGCTATCGTACGTGACCATGCCGGGAGCAACTATACGCCAGGGGGCTTGAGGCTGGAAGCAGCTCCACGCATGCGCCGCCTCCTGGCGCTCATCTTACAGGCTGTGACTTATGTCTTGGGACATCACAACTAGGCTTTATTGGCTTTTGCTTGGATGGCTTCGTTGCGGAGGCGGTCGCATTCGGTGTTGAGGGACTTGGTGAGCCATTGGTCAGGCTCTTGATCGGTGTGATAGGAACGAGCGTGCTCGGCGACGCGTTGCATGACTTCGGATTGGGCCTTTTCGGAGACTGCGCCGGATTCAAAGAAGCGGGCGATGGAGGTGCGGAGGAGTTCGGCGTTGTTGTGGCAAAGAGCGGCCATGGCTGTCGCGTCGTGCTTATCGGCAGAGAGGCGCAAAAGAGCGTCTCGGTTCGTCATGGACGCAGCCTGACGAGTCGTGAGAGCGAACCATTCCTGGAGAGCGGAAACGGCGCGAAATGTTTTTGAGTTTATTTTCCAGGGCATGGTGGCCCAGAACACAGTGACGCTGTTGGTGAGGCTGTCGACACACATGCGGTCTTCCGCATTCGCGGTGGGCTTCTTCAACCACAGCACGGTTCCGTCGTCGGTTTCTTCGACGTCCACGAAACCATTGATGCGAGCGACGTCTTGAAATGCTTTGAGTTTCTCCATGGCAACTTCAGTCTACGCTGATTCACGTGCGGGGCTTGTTAAATAACAAGAGTTTTCGCGAGAGCCAACACGGAAATGACAAGGTACTCAGGACTGTTCCGTTTTGGAATCTTCAGAGAGCGAGCGCGAGTTGCGCAACTTGGCGGCCTGAAAGCTGTGTAGTTGACCTGAGGAGCAGCGGGCGTCAGTTTGAGAGCGGATAGCCGGCGATTCGTTCGAGGATGGCGATCGGTGATTTTTCCGGATCGACCATGGCTTGACGCGAGATCAAAAAGGTCTGTTCGAGAGCGTACTGGCCTTCGAGGACCGCGTGGCTGACGCAATCTGTAAAAACAATCCAACTTGAACCGGGCGGAAATTCCCAGCGCTGCTTGGGGCAAGATTCGCGAAAGCTGGCTTCTTCCTTCATGGCGTTGTGGCAGCGGTGCATGAAGTTGTCGTAAGGAGAACGGCGAGCACCGGGCAAGCGCAAGGCGCTGGCAAGCGCGCGCATCCTGCGAGCGAGCGGATTGGCGCTGCGCGGCCCCGGCAAACCAAGCGACTTGGCGAAATCCGGGCCAATGGCTTCAAACGTTTGCGAGGTCGTCCAGACGCGGTTTTGGCTGGGGTTGAGGTTAGTGAAGAAACGAAGGATGCGGTCGCCGTTTGTTGGCCGCGTAGGAAAAGAATCAAAGTGCGGCAAGTCGTTTCGCGCGTGGAGACGAGCGGGGCGTCCGCGTTCTTCCAGCGGACGAAAGCTGGCGAAATCAAGTTTCCATTTTCCGGCATAGGACGGGAGGAGTTCGCTGAGGGACTGCGCGGCCTGTTGCGAGTAATTTTTCAGGATGAGTCGAAGGCGAGCGGCTTCGACTTCCTCGGACTTGGCAAGACCGGTGATGCGGTCTTCGGCCGGGCGGTAGGCGACATTTTTGTGGAGGGCGGAACTCGTTTGTGTCTGGCCGAGTAGAAATTCGCGGTCATCCTGGGGAATGCCAAAAGGCGGACTCGAGAAGAACAGGATATTGCCTGCCTCAAGTTGCGAGCAAAGCGAACAGCCGCGCGCGGAGGGATCAGCTGAGGCCATTGGAATACTTCCGTTGGTGTCGAGCACATCAACAAGATGGCTCATTCCCTCAGACTGATCTTGCGGAAGAGCTTGAGAAGGGGCGGCGGACATGGAAGGGTCTCACCCGATGAGCAGCGAAATTTTCATCTTAGTTGCCGGACAAAATTCAAGATACAGCCGTACGAGTCAGAAAGCAATGTTGCGAGCGAAGAGGAAAGGCGATGGAAGCCACCTTCTCTCATTGTCTTACCGAGCTGATCGTTCACTCTTAGTGATTCCAGCGGTACAGCTCGCCACCCTTCATCACGAACGTCACCTTTTGCAGGACCGAGATGTCGGCGAGGGGATCGCCTGGAACAGCAATGATGTCCGCGAAATATCCAGGTTTGAGGGCGCCGATTTGATCCTGCCAGCCGAGAAGTTTTGCGCCGTTCAGAAGATCGGCTTGGAGCGCGGCAAAGGGAGTCAAGCCATACTTCACTATCAGCACGAGTTCGCGAGCCTGGGTGCCGTGGGGAAATGGGCCGACGTCGGAGCCGACGGCCATCGGTACGCCTGCGGCGAGCTGCTTGCGAAATTCCTGGGCATGGAAGTCTTGCATGCGATGTTCGCGTTCGGCTTGCGCGGGGCTGGCGGCATGGTCGGCGAAATATTCGGCGATGGCGAAGGTGGGGACGGCGAAGATTTGTTTTTCGCGCATTAGGCGCATGGTTTCGTCGCTGAGTTGGTAGGCGTGGTCAATGGAAACCACGCCTGCGCGGGCGGCATAAAGCGTGCCGGGCTCACCGGTAGCGTGCACGGCGACATGTTTGCCGGAGCGCGCGGCTTCTTCGACAGCGGCGCGGAGTTCGGCTTCCGTGTATTGGAACGGCGTGGAGAAACGGCCATCGCGCAACGAATCTGGTCCCGTTTCGTACATCTTGATGAAATCCGCGCCTTCTTTGAATTGCTGCCGGATAACAGTCACGATTTCGGCGGCGTTATTGGCATAGGTGGCGTTGGATAGGACGTGCTGTTCGGGATTGTAGTGGTTGGCGTCTTCATGGCCGCCAAGAATGTCGATAGCATTGCCGCTGATGCGCAGGCGCGGGCCGGGGATTGCGCCATGATTGATGGCGTTGCGGACGGCGGTATCGGCGGAGCCTGCTCCTTCGGTGCCCATGTCGCGCTCGGCGGTGAAGCCGGCCATCAAGTCATCGCGCGCGGCGAGAAGCGCGATGATCGTGCGCTGCGGGACGGATTCTTCGACGGTCTGGAGATCTTCGGCGCCGGGATGCAGAAAGAGGTGGACGTGAACGTCAATCAAGCCGGGCATGAGCGTAGTGTCACCGAGGTCGAGGACTTCTGCAGCCGGCGGATGCTTGACCGAGGAGCCGGCTTCAACGATGCGTTCGTCTTGGACGAGGACTTCGCCGGGGGAGATTATTTTTCCGGACTCGATATCGAGGAGGCGCGCGGCGTGAAGCACTATTGCATGTTTCGAAGCGGGTGGAGTCGATTGGGCGAAGACACATGAGACGAGAGCACAAGTCGGGAACAGGGCAGACAGCATAGCGGAAACGCGAGATTTTGATTTCATAATGCCCGCGATAATATCACTCCCGCGTTTATCTTGTTTATCGTGGGCAAGCTCTCGGCAGGCGCGCCAAACAAATAAGGTCAAGCTCCGCTGCGTTGTGCTGCGCTACAGACCAAAAAAACGGAGCGGACAACCTCCAAACGTCTTATCGCCAACTGCAAAAAAGCGCGGGACGTTCATTGCGGGCGCAGCGATCTGTGCAATCGCGACCCGTCAGAGTTTTTCGAAGAAGTGGGCGACCTTCTTGCTTGCGCTGCCCGTGTAGTAGACGGTGACTTTGGCACCTTTCTCAGTGCCCTTGCCGATATCCTGGGCGGTAATCACAGTGTCGCGGCCTACCACTCGAAAGGTGTGCTCCGTGCCATCGGCCGCTTTGACCACAACGGTTTTGCCGTCTTCACTCACGTGAGTGACAACGCCCTCGACAGCATGCATGCCGTCCTTACCAACTTTATCGACTTCGACGGCCGTTTTTTCAGTGCCTTTCACAGTGTAGTGAGCGACAACCTCGGAACCCTCGGTAATGCCATGGAAAGAGTCCTTGGCAGCGGTGGCAGTGGCATGGGCGCCGTGGATGGTGGTGGTGTCCACAAAATGAATTGTATGCACTGTGCCATCCGCCGTTTTCACGGCGATGGTTTTTCCCACGGCGTCAACCTTCGTGACCGTGCCATGGACAGCGGTGACCACATCTTCATCCCCGAGAGCGGGCAGAAGGAAAAGAGAAGCAACGGCGAGCAAACGAACCAAGTGTTTCAACATGAAAAGTATCCCTCCAACATTCACAATGGCGACTGATATTGCAAAAAAGACTACCTCAAGGGGATGAGAAATTACAGAAAAAAGAGGCTAGGGAGACTGGGAAGCAAGAACGCCAAGATTGCGCGTACTTCTCCCTGCGATGCAGGTCTGTCCAGGGTTAATTTTCTTCGGGAAGTTTGGTGCGGCCGAGTGGATTCGAACCACCACGGTATTGCTACCGCCAGCCCCTCAAGCTGGTGCGTCTGCCAGTTCCGCCACGACCGCACGTCGATGACAATGACAGTTTAACTGCCACTGAGAAAGCCTGCAAGCCCAGCAAGGCGACGCTACCGGGCCAGCTTCCGATTACGGCGTCAATCAGGCGCATGCGACACCCCGAGCAGGCTTCGGCGCACTCCAGTGCTTCTGCAAAATCGAGGAGTCCATGGGCGGCGGCCGCACTTGCACGAGCTCAACCTTTCCGTCTCTCTGGGCGAAAGTTAGGGAAAAACCATCGGGAAACCCTACCGGCGCGCAACGGTCTCCACAAAGTGAGCTGAAAGCGCTGGCCACGGGCTGGTTTTCCAACTCGCTCAAGCAAACTAGGAAGCAGTTCTTGCTTCCGGGGCAACCGCTCCGCGAGGAGTAAGAACTGCCAGCAGGATGGCGACAATCGCAAGAGCTGGGATGTCGCCCAGGAGATGCCCATGCTCGGAGGGCGCCTGAATCGCCTGGACGGTCATGATTCCCGCGTGAACTAGGCTCGACCAAACCGTGAACCAAATCAAGCTGCGGTGTTGCAAAGGATTTCGAGACGCAATCAAAAGGAATACCCCGAGCGTAGCGTACACGCCAAGTATCATTTGCTCGTACTCAGGTTGATTGGGTTGCCAGCGCCAGCCTGACGGCCACAAGGACATCATCAGTGGGTAGACACCGAATATGAATATCAAGCCGGTGAGGATCAGGGCATAGCGAAGAAAACGAACGCGAGAATCACCGTTCATGCATGTCTCCTTGGAATGAGTTCTGGAAGCCGAGCGAGATTATGCCGGGAGAGTAGTCCCGATCTTCGGCGAAGTCAATCATGCTGTGACGGGAAGGATGGATGCTTCACCAGGGAAACTGGAGCCATGCCGGGCTAGAACCCGGCACCTACACATCGCGGAACCGAACAAAAGAGCTTAGGGCTTCTTCGGCTGCGCCGGAGCGGGCTGTGTAGACACTGGGGCGGTGCTCGACGCAGGAGGATTGCTCTGCGGAGTCGGCGCGGAAGACTGAGGCACAGGTGCTGGCGCGATCGGAGTCGTGGCCGGCGTCTTCTTCGGGGCGGGCTTGGAGGTTTGCTGCAACACCGAGCCGCCCTGATCAACCGCTTTGTCCGTGCGAATCATCAAGGCCAGGGCGCAAATCATGAACATCACGGCGCACCAAGTAGTGGCTTGCGAGAGAATCGTGGCCGCTCCGCGCGGCCCAAAGGCGGTTTGGCTGCCCGCGCCGCCAAAAGCGCCGGCGAGGTCGGCGGCTTTGCCGCTCTGCAGTAGCACGACAATAATCAAGACCAGGCAGTTCATCACGAAAAAGACGGTGAGCAACGCGCCCGCCCAGCGAAACCCGATAACGATGATCGCCAAACCAATCAGAATAGCGATAGTCCACTTCATCCAACCTGGCATTTCTATCTCCCTGCGCAATCTCTTACGATGCTCGCGAACGATTTTGCGTCGAGGCTCGCGCCGCCCACGAGCGCGCCGTCGATTTCTTCTTGCGCCATTAATCCCTGAATATTGTCAGGCTTGACGCTGCCGCCATAGAGAATCCGCAATGCTGAGGCGTGAGCAGCGGAATACTTCTCCGCGGCGCATTTGCGAATGAACCGGTGAGCCTCTGCCGCCATTTCCGGCGTGGCCGTTTTGCCCGTACCGATAGCCCACACTGGCTCGTACGCTATCAGAATACGGGAGAATGCTTCGGCGGTCAACGAACCCGGGCCGCCCAGGAACTGCGCTTTGCAAATGTGCTCAGTAGCGCCGGTTTCGCGCTGCTCGAGCCTCTCTCCGAGGCAAACAATCGGAATCAAGCCTGCAGCAAGGGCGGTTTTCGTTTTCTTGGCCACGGTTTCGTCGGTTTCGCCGAAGAATTGCCGCCTTTCCGAATGGCCAATAATGACGTAGCGGCAGCCGGCTTCGACCAGCATTTGCGGAGAGATCTCCCCTGTGAAGGCGCCTTCTTTTTCCCAAAAGACGTTCTGTGCGGCGATAGCGATTTGCGTGCCGCGAGCTGCTTCGACGGCAGAGTGGATGGCGGTAAAAGGCGGGGCGACGACAATATCGCACTGCTTGATGCCGTCCACAAGCATGGAGAACGCGGAGAAAAATACTTCGGTTTCCATCTGGGTCTTGTACATTTTCCAGTTTCCCGCGACCACACGGCGGCGCGTGACGGGCGCAGAGCTGGAAACGCCTACCACTTTTTCTTCGGGCTTGTCGGTTAGTGCTTCAACGCCGGGCAGTTTGGCGCCGGCTAGAAATTCAAGGGAAGCACCGCCTCCCGTCGAAATGTGAGAGATTCTGCCGGCGACGCCCGACTGGTGAACGGCGGCGACGGAGTCCCCTCCGCCAACGATGGAAGTTGCACCGGCGCTGGTGGCGGCAGCTACGGCTCGAGCGATTTCGAGTGTGCCATTCGCAAAGGCGGGCATTTCGAAAACGCCCATGGGGCCATTCCAAACGATGGTCTTGGCTCGCGAGATTTCCGCGGCAAATGCGGCGGCCGTTTTTGGCCCGATATCGAGGCCCATCTGGTCGGCGGGAGTGGAGGGGATGTCGACCGTGGTTGCAGGAGCGGTGGCTTTAAATTCCGGGGCGATGACGTGGTCCACGGGAAGAAGCAGTTTGCGATTGTTCTCTTTGGCGTCGGCCAGAAGTTTGCGCGCGAGATCGAGCTTGTCATCTTCAACGAGGGATTTTCCAATGGGCAATCCTTGGGCTTTAAAAAACGTGTAGGCCATGCCGCCGCCGATGAGCGTGGCGTCGGCAATTTTCATGAGGTTTTCGACGACCTCAATTTTATCGCTGACTTTTGCTCCGCCGAGAATCGCTACGAATGGACGAGTGGGATTCGTCAGCGCTTTCCCAAGATAGTTAAGCTCTTTTTCCATCAACAAACCCGCGGCGGACTGCTTCACGAAGCGGGTGATGCCGACGACAGAAGCGTGAGCGCGATGCGCGGAGCCGAAAGCGTCGCAAATGAAGACGCCATCACAAAGAGAGGCGAGCTGCTTGGAGAAGGCTTCGTCGTTCTTTTCTTCTTCGGGATGGAAACGCACATTTTCGAGGAGCAGGATTTCGCCGTCGGCGAGCGTCTTGCTCTTCGATTCAGGGACCGGTCCGGCACAATCCGAGGCAAAGCGAACGGGTTTGCCGATAAGGGCCTCAAGCTTTTTCGCGACTGGGAAAAGCGAAAATTTGGAATCTGGGCCACCCTTGGGACGTCCGAGATGCGAAGCGAGGATTAGGCGGGCGCCTTTTTGAATGGCGAGACGCAACGTAGGAATGGTCTCGCGTATGCGCGTTTCGTCGGTGACGACGCCGTCTTTGAGAGGGACGTTGAAGTCGACGCGGATGAAAACGCGCTTGCCGCGGAGTTCGAGATCCTGGATGGTGAGCTTGGTCATGAATTTATGACTCGTGATTCGTTATTTGTCACTCGAAACGTCAAAGGGCGAAGCCCTTCCTGGGTAAACAAGCCCCGCCCCTACAAACATGATCTAGAACTTTGCAGCCATGAATTTGATTAGATCGCGGCAGCGGCAGGAATAACCCCACTCGTTGTCGTACCAGGCCAGGACTTTGACGCAGCGATCGCCGACGACTTTGGTGTAGCCGGCATCGACGATGGAAGAGTTCGGGTTGCCTTTGAAATCGGCGGAGACGAGCTCTTCTTCCGTGTACGCGAGCACGCCCTTCATGGGGCCGTTGGCCGCGGCTTTCAGAGCGGCGTTGACAGACTCGACGGTGGCGGGCTTCTCCACAAATACAGTGAGGTCGACCACGCTGACGTTCGGCGTGGGAACGCGCATCGCGTAGCCATCGAGTTTGCCCTTCAGTTCAGGAATCGCGAGATGCAGAGCTTTGGCTGCCCCGGTCGAGCTGGGGATCATATTAATGGCGGCAGCGCGCGCGCGCCGCAGATCCTTGTGCGGCAAATCAAGAAGCTTCTGGTCGTTGGTATAAGAGTGGATAGTGGTCATGGTGCCACTGTGAATGCCGAACGTGTCTTGGAGAACTTTGGCGACAGGGGCCAGGCAATTCGTGGTGCAGGAGGCGTTAGAAACGACGTGATGTTTCGCTGGATCGTAGGTCTTGTCGTTGACACCGAGAACGAGCGTGGCGTCAGGACCGTCGGCGGGCGCGGAGATGATGACCTTCTTGACTGGGCCGCGGAGATGCTTCTTGGCGTCAGCACCTTTGGTGAAGAGGCCCGTGGATTCGACGACGATATCCGCGCCGACGCTGGCCCAGTCGATTTCGCCGGGATCTTTTACCTTGAAGACCTTGAACGATTTGCCTTCGACGGAGATCGAATCGTCTGTGTGCGTGACGTTATGCGGAAGATTGCCCAGGATGGAATCGTATTTTAGCAAGTGCGCGAGGGTCTTGGCGTCGGTGACGTCGTTTACGGCCACGAACTGGATATCCTTGTCATCGAGCGCGGTGCGCATGATGTTGCGTCCGATGCGGCCGAAGCCGTTGATGCCGACCTTGATGGGCATTACTTCCTCCGATGGGATTATGAAACTGCGGCGGGCTCTCCCGAGAGAAACCGCCGCAAAGTCGAACTTAAAATGCTATGGGCTGCGGAAAAAAAAGTCAACGCGAAGCAGGAAGCAAGAATTCCGCCCTAAGGTTGCCTTTACTGCCCGTGGGCAGCGTCAAAACCTATTGTGGGTACTGCTTGATGTTAGTTACGCGGTCACCGTTAAAGCGCACAAAGACGGTCTTCGAAGGTGGCTGGCCGTAGATCCAGTCTTCGATGTCGTTTCCTTCGTTGTCGCGTTCGCGAATCTTATGGTCGGGTTTGCCGATGGCGGCTACCACTTGTTCGCGGTCCATGCCGACGATGGGCCGACGTTCCTGGATGGCTTTCTTCATCTCTGGGGGCAACGTATCAACCCACACTACCGAGGCGGAGCGCTGTTTTGAGAAATCCAGGAACGGAGAGAGGAGCTGTTTCAGGTCATTCGGACTCAGGTCCGGAACAGGCTTGCTGAAATCAAGATAAATGGTACTGCCCTGTCCGGGCTGCAGCCCCGGAGGGCCCTTCTCTTCCTGTTCAGTGGTCGTTTGAGCGGTCGGAACGCCTGCCATTTCAATATGGATGCGGTCGCGCAGGCGCTTTTTGCCGCGGCCCCCGCCATTCAAATCCACTATGATCTGGTGGTCGTGAAAATCCAGCTTGGTGATCTGTACCTTGTCACCGCTGTTGACGGCGGCGCCGTGCGTAGCGAGGGCGCGCTCGAGAAATTCCTGCTCAAGCGGCTTACCAACGTAGACGATCAATCCATCTTTGCCGGCAGGAAGCGACCTTATGGCTTTGGCGAACTCACCGGAAACGTAGCGAATGAGCTCGAGTTTCGAAGACTCCTCAAGCGTGGCACTCTTGGGCTTAGCCGGCGCTTGCGAGTCGCCTTGCCCGTCGAGCGCGGTGTCAGGGAAAAGAGAAATCTCTTCGCCGGAGGGAAAAACGACGGTGGGCTGCGTGGGCGGACGAAGACTGTTGACGCGCGGGACATCCGCGTCGGCCAGGAGAAAGAGGGTCAAGGTTAAGATGAGCCGAGTCGCCATGACTTAGTTGGGCTAGCCGCCCTAGGCCAGCATACCTATTCTATTACGAAACTGCCCCCAAGATTCTATGATGCGGGAAACGGGAAAAACAGCCACAGGCGACCCTAGGAGTTGAGGCCCGGTTTGGGGGTCGGGTGAACGGACAGACTACCCTCGGCGTCTTTGCGGACGGGTGTCCCAGGCCGGGCTAGCGCGCGAAGCCTAGCGGGAGATGACCTGCACGCCTTGGCGATCGATGGTCACGGGCAGAACTTCCCCGCCCGCTTCTACGATGGCGGCTTCCACTCGCGTGCGGGCATCCGGCTCGATAAGCAGGACGACACAGCCGCCGCCGCCCGCCCCACAAACTTTTCCGGCCAAAGCGCCGTTACGCCTCGCGCCGTCGATAACACGATCTATCGTCCTGGTCGAGATTGTCGGCAGATTTCTTTTGCGAAACGACCATTCCTCACGCATCAATCGGCCTGCTTCGTGCCAATCTGGCTTCTCCATGGCGAAGCGCATTTGTTGGGCGACCTCGGAGATTCGCTCGAGGCTATTCTGCACGGCGCGTTTTCCGCCGATCTGAGCTTTGAAAACTTCCCAATTGTTGATTCCGTGCTGGCGGGGCTTGCCCGTGTAACAGACAACGATGCGTCGCTCCAGTTCGTCGAGATTGACCCGCAGCTCGACGCGGTGCTCGCCGCCGGGCGGAAGTTCGATGGCCGCAGCGCCGCCAAAAGCTGGCGGGTAGTGATCCTGTGTTCCGGTGGGAACATTTATGACGATCGCTTCAGCATCGCGGCTGATGTGAATCCAATCGACTTTGCTCTTCCCTGCTCCCGTATAACGGTCCAGCGCCGCGCAGATGGCGACGGCCATTGCGCTCGAGCCGCCGATGCCTGCGCCGTTCGGAGCTTCGGAATCCGTGGTGAGCGTGAAGCCTCCCTGAGGCTGAAAGAATTTGACGATTTCCGCGAGGAGCGGCAGTTTGTAGCGCTTGGTTTTCAAAAGTGCGGCAAGTGACGCAAAGCTTTCTTCGCGCTTGATGTCGCGGGAAACGAGTTTGATGCGCTCGTCCCACGGCGCATGGGTTTGAATCACGCAGGAGGCGTAGCGCGATATGGCCGCATTCAGCGTGACAGAGCCGGGATGAAATAGATAAAGCGGCCAAATGTCGAGCGTGCTTCCGGCGAAATCAACGCGCGTCGGGGCCTTGGATTCAATGATCATGAGTATCCGATGTGTGTAGTTGGCGTGTGGTCAGTCGAGACAGTTTGCAGGAATCAATCTGCAAGCTCAAGCGGAGATGACGGTCAGACCGGATAAATTGACACGGGTTGCACGCGGAGCGCTAGTTCCCTGCGCCGCCGGCGGAGGCCGTGCGATTTCGAATCATGAGTTGAGGCCCCGCGTCTTTTTTCTCCTGGGCAAGCGCGGGATTTGGTTCAAAACAGCGGCGGCAGCGCGCTTCGTACATTCCGCCGGCGCCCACCACAATCAGCTCTTCGCTTTCGACGAGGCGCTGCGTGTGCACTGCGGGATTGCCGCAGCGCATGCAGATGGCCAGGAGTTTTGTGATTTCTTCGGCGATGGCCAGGAGGCGCGGCATTGGTTCGAACGGGCGGCCGCGATAGTCGGTGTCCAGTCCGGCGACGATGACGCGTTTTCCTAGATTGGCAAGTTTGGTGCAGACCTCAACGATCTCTTCCCCCAAGAATTGGGCTTCGTCGATGCCGATGACTTCGGTGCGGGGGGAAAGTTTCTCCATGATTTCCGAGGCTTTGGTCACATTATCTGAAGAGATGCCCAGCCCCGAATGCGAAACGATTTCGTTGGCCGCGTAACGTTCGTCTATTGCAGGCTTGAAAATCTGCACGCGCTGCCGGGCGATCTCGGCGCGGCGCAGCCTGCGGATGAGCTCTTCGCTCTTGCCGGAAAACATCGGGCCGACCACTACCTCGATCCAGCCCATGTTGCCTTTCACAATGTCCACTCTTAGCCTCCCTGCTCGGACTAAGCTAACACAGTCAATCTACGAATGCGTACCTTAGGTAGGCAGCACCCGTAAACGCCTTCTGACTTTGAGATTCCCAAAGATCTAATGGCCCTTGACAATTAAGAGAAACCATTGTATGATTATCCTACATACTGGTAGGAGGAAATGACATGATCGAACAGGATCAGCGCAGTCGGGAAGCAATCTTTACCGATCTGGCCGCCGCAATTAAATCGTGCCTCGCCGCTAGCGGACGAACAATGCCCGCGCTCCGCAGCGACCAGTGCCCGCTAACCGCGATCGATGGCTTCGATAGTCTTTGTGGCATCGAGGTTACAGTGGAGCTTCAAGAGCGCCTCGGTGTTCGGCTCGAAGACAACATTTTCGTCCACACTGGCACCGGCAGACCAAAGCCGAGAACTGTCGATGAGATCGTACGAGCGCTGGTCAGTAAAGCGAAATAGGGAGAAAGAGATGACAACGCCGAGATCGAAAGACTTGCCGGGGATAGGTGCAAGGCTCAAAGAGTCTCGCGAGGCGGCCGGCCTTACACAGGAGCAAGTCGCGCGACTGTTGGGACTACCTCGACCAGCAATCAGTGAGATGGAGAGCGAGATTCGCAAAGTATCGGCGGGGGAACTGAAACAACTCGCGGAGCATTACAAGGTTTCCGTGCAGTGGCTGGCAGGCGAAACAATGCTAGGCGACGAGAAGATAAAGATGGCGGCCCGTAAATTAAGTGCCCTCCGAGACGAAGACATCGAGACGGTTATGAGAATTGTGGATTCGTTTCGAAGAGCGGGTAAGAAGGGTTAGAGCGCCAAAATGACTGCACCGTGTTTGACATTGCGGGCAACGGCCAAGCAGGCTATCGAGTTCCGGCGTGCTAATGGTCTAGCTTTTGATGCTCCCTGTGACATTTATGATGTCATCTTCCGGCTCGGCATTGACCTGCAATTCGTAGATATTCCCTCACTCGAGGGCATGTATCTTGAGGAGCCCGAGGCGCGCCGGATATGCGTTAGTGCCCACCGCCCCGGGGGAAGGCAGCGCTATACCGCGGCACATGAATTGGGCCATCACGTTTTGAGGCACGGGACTCGATTCGATGCGGTCGTGGATGATATTGGCACGGTAACGAGCTCTGGAACCGAAGAGAAGGCCGCTGAGGCTTTCGCGCGATACGTACTTATGCCGCCGCGAGCGGTCCAAGCTGCCTTTAGGCTCCGCGGATATGACATGGGTTCTCTTGAGCCTGTCGCAATCTACCGCGCCGCGTGCTGGCTCGGCGTGGGCTACACAACATTGCTTAATCAAATGTTCTTCTCGCTTCGCATGTTGAGCGCCTCCGACTACGAGCGGCTCTCAAGGACTACGCCCAAGAGCATAAAAACTGAGCTGGTGGGGACCATTCAGAATTGTGATGTCTGGTTCGTGGATGAATTCTGGGCAAACAGAAGGCTCCACGCACAGGTGGGCGATTTCATCTCTGGCCTTCAATCACAGACCTCGACTCATCTGCTCGCCAAGCGTGACCAGGGTATGTACGCCACATCTACGCCGGGCGAAGCGGTTTTGCCTCTCGCATCTGGCGGAGACCTCACCATCTGCGTTTCAAGAGCCGCGTATGTCGGATTCTATGAGTATCGTTATTTCCCGGAGTAGAGATCATGGCTGAAATCTGTTGTCCATCACTTGATGAAGCCTGGCTGCTAGCAGTCAAAATCGCTTGCAGCTCGCGCAGGCGTGAGGTCTCGCCGTTGGTTGTGGCTTTCGATGTCACAACAAACCAGCCCGCCCCTCAATGTCAAGCACTCCATTCTGAACTCAATGTCGCCTTGGCGGCTAGCGGTCACGCCACGGTCGAAACCGTGGCGAACACACTGTTCCCGCGCTCGCTCTGGGATCCGTCAAGACCTCGCGAACAGCTATTCAAACGCTACATGAAAATCCTACCGACCCTAAGGCGAGATGTTCGCAACCACCGGGGCCTATACTTCGAGAGGTTGATTAGCTATCCTGGGACTCGAGGAGAAACGGGCAAAAACCAGCTAGATCATATTGCTAAGACTTTCACATCCGGAAATCATCGGAGAAGCGCTCTCCAGGCCTCGGTTTTCTGTCCCTTGTCGGACCTCAACGACTCGAGGCGACAGGGATTCCCTTGCCTCCAGCAAATTGCCTTTGCACACAACCAATCATTGGGCAGCCTAACAGTTGTCGCGTTCTACGCGACCCAGTATCTCTTTGAGCGTGCTTATGGTAATTATCTAGGCCTGATGAGGCTCGGAGAATTTATGGCTCACGAAATGGGTCTGAAACTGGAACGTGTTATCTGCGTTGCGGCGATAGCACAGCTAGATGCCCCCGCTAACCAGGTGAGGTCGCTGCTTCGCCGCTTCCTTGCGCCCGCGCAGGCCGGGAGCGAGAGAAGTCTGGCAAGGCTATGAACGTGCCCGTTCTCAAGTTGCTCCAGATAGATCTGACTGATGACTGTCCTCTTTTCTGCGGCCACTGCTCGAACAGTTCTGGGCCAGGACGCAGCACACATTTCCCGATCGAAAAGCTAGTTGAAATCGTCAGCGCGGCGAAGGATCTTGGCTTAGAAAGGCTCGTTTATTCAGGCGGCGAGCCGCTCCGTTATCCGGCTCTAAACGAGGCCTTATTAGCCGCCAAGGCTGGCGGCACTCCAGTGACAATTTTTACGACCGGGATCATGGACAAGAGGACACGCCTCCCTGTTTCGGTGGAGCGGTGGCATCAGCTGAAGGATTCCGGACTTGTTGGGGCACGTTTCTCAGTCTACTCAAGTCCATCTCACAGAGAGTTCCACAACGCTGTCATCCAATCCCGACCGACTATAGGAGATGCATTCGGCGCCAACGAACTGGCTATCAGGGATGCGCGGTCCGCGGGAATCACCGTGGAGGTACACTTCGTTCCCTCCGGCACAAGCGTAGCCGACCTCGCAGCGATCTACTCATGGGCTGCGCGGCTTGGGTGCTCAACCCTTCATCTTCAAATACCGACCTATCAAGGTCGCAACAAAGACAGCCCGTTCTTGGAGCTCAATTCTGCAGACGAAGCTCGCTTAAAGCAGGCATGCTCGGAGTTGGGATCGATATCAGGCGAGACGGAGTTTTATGTCAGCCGATTTTGGACGTCTCGATGGGAGATACCCACGCACTCGAATTCTTTCGCTAATCTCGAACAGCTCATTATTCGTACAGACGGAACCATTTCACCGAGCAACGCATGCAAGTATGGGAGTGTGATGCTTGAGCCGGAAAACGTACTCACCGCAGGCGCAACCTTGGCCGACACGTGGAAACGCTCGCGTACCCTGCAGGAGCTCCGAGACACAAACGGCAGATTCCAATTACCGACTCGCCCCGAAGGAGCACTTGCAGCCACATCTCAAGCTGAAGTTCTCCACAGGTCAGCTAGTTTGTGACGCGCAGGCATGCCGTTTATGCACGCGTATGTCTCTCTCGCGTCGCGTCTTAGGAGATTCAAATGGTCCCTGGGACGCTCGAATCATGTTCATCGCTGAAGCCCCGGGCCGTCTCGGAGCAGAAAAAACCGGAATTCCTCTCTTTGGTGACCGCACGGGTGACCGATTCGAAGAACTGCTACGCGCCATGCAGTGGCATCGATGCGACGTTTTTATCACGAATGCGATTCTTTGCAATCCAAGGGACCTCAATGGCAACAACCGATCGCCAAGTTCTAGAGAGATCTCAAACTGCTCGTCATTCCTTCGCAGAACAATCGACGTCGTAGATCCGCTGGTCGTTATCTCCTTAGGTAGAGCGGCGCTGAGTGCGCTCGGGATGATCTGTAAACACGACCTGCAATTGCGGACTTCTGTGGGTGAGCTTGTAGAGTGGTATGGAAGGCGTCTGGGCATCCTGTACCATCCGGGGCCGAGAACAGCTATCCATAGGCCTTGGAAAAAGCAGGTGCTAGACGCCCAGACCTTGGCGAGAAATGCTTCCCAGTTTATCGCCCATATCGCGCGCCAGTCCTCTCATCACGCGCTTTACGAATAGGCGTGCACGGTGAAAGCATTCAGATAAGAAGTCAATTTTCTGGCGCTTGACCCCACGCCTGCCCATCGCTAGAATCACCCGACTTCTCATGTGTCCAACCTTTACACTCGCGGGTTGGGTTTTTGTCCCGATCATTGGATTGGGATGCGTCGTGTGTGGGTACTATGCCCTAGTGAAATGGATACCGAGCAACTCGAAAAAAGACGAGGCCCGGACTGATTTTTATTCTGGCCGAGCCTCATATCATATGATTGGAGTGGGCCTTTTGATTGTACTCATTTGGTCTGTCGCTGCAGTGATGATTCGAACCTTGGCGATAGCCAAGATCCTGGGAATCATAAAGTGACATGTTTTTGAGCAAACAAGATATCGAGGGGAGGATAGGCGAGCTTTTGCCGCAGCGAGCCCACTACGATCCCAACCTTCTGAACCAGGCCTCATACGACTTGCGTGTCGGAGACGAGGTGTTCCTATCTGAAAAGGACATTCCGACACCCCTCGGCCCAGAATCGCCCTACGTAGTGTTGCCGCCCGGGCAATTTGCGTTGGTCAAAACCTTCGAGGAAGTACATATACCGTCCGATCTTATCGGACTCCTTTCGATTAGGTCCAAATTTAAGTTTCAGGGCCTAATAAACATCTCTGGCTTTCATGTTGACCCAACATATACGGGCCACCTGATATTCGCCATACAAAACGTGGGGCCTAACGACATTCGGCTAAGGTACAAAGAGCCGGTCTTCATGGTGATGTGGGCAAAACTGCTCAATGAATTTGTGGGAGGCGCAAGGAAGCCAGGGTTTGACAGGATTCAGCTTGACCACATGGCGCAACTTGGCGGGCCAAGCGTCACTCTCACGAGCCTGAAAAAGGACCTTGATCGCATTTCCTTGTCGCTGAAGATTGCAGGCGTAATCGCCGTTTCCTTGTTTGGGGTCTTAATGGCAACGATCCTCAGGTGGATTAAATGAATCTGAATTCCTGGTCTGTCACTGCCCCTTAGCCAACGCCTTTGCGCACGATCCGTTCGAATATGCAGTTCTATTAAAGAACGGCGCGAAGGCGGCAACCACTGCAAGACGAGACGCATCTTCGCGCGTGATGAGATCATAAGAGAGCACGCCCCAAGCGCCTTGCCCGTCGCGAATGCCGACCGCACCTGCAAAACGATCGACGGCATCCGACAAGTCGAAGCCGCGTTCCAGAACTTCGTGGGCAAGTTCCTCAGGTAGTTCGATGCCGCCAGAACGCCCGTAGAAGCCTCGCGCTCCGTCGCTCACGTACGCCCAACTTTCCAGGAAGACGCGACGGCTTCTATCGTCCTGCAAAACCTCGAGACCGCCTTCCAGACCCACGAAGAAGCGCCATGGCTTGCGATTTTCGCGGGCCAGTTGCACCAGAGCTTCCACGCGCTGGCGGGCTCCCCGCATCAATTCTTCGCTAGAGGAAGGCGTCGGGCTCACACCGCTCTCGACCTCCGCACCAACCACCTCGAAGTCACCATCCGGAACAAGTTTCGCCGCAAAGGCATCCAGAGCTTTCATAACAGCTCTGAGCTTGGGCTTGCGAGTGCTGCCGACGGCGACGATAATCTTCTTCATGAAGGCAACAAATCGACGCGCTGATTCTAACGGGAATGGGGCGAGCATACCACGCGGAATCCGCAAGCCTGAGGAAAACTTCAGGTGCGCGGGGAAGCAGCTTGCAACGATCTAACTCTGCAGTTATTTCCGAGCGCAAAACGGGTCGGCAAAGTTTCTCTTCTACGCGTGATATCGTTCGGGTGACTTAACAATTTTAGAGAGTGGCTGCTCCCGAAGAGAATTATCGGAGCACAGGGACTCTTTGCAGGTTTGCCAGTTCCGGAATGTCTTCGCGAAGAATGCTGCTCATCTCTGGGCGCATGTTGGGCCTGCAGCGTATAATTCGTAGCGGTCTTCGAGCCTTTGAAATTGGTCTTCAGAGTGATATGATGGTTTCAGGTAGTTCTGTAGATTCTCAGGGCGGCAACAAGTTGCCGCGTTTTTCATTTCAGGGTTCGGTCAGTGGTACCAGCCATTTCTGGCTGGGCGCTTTTTATCTCTTTCAGATGCGCATAGAGAGGATCCTTCACCGAATGTCTTGCGCGGCACAGCCCTGCCGTTTCTTCCTCACGCATTTTGTCGACTTCCACCGCCGACTCATTCTGCATTCCGTCTGAAGCCTTAAAACAGCAATGCCCGCGCAGGGTTATGTTTACTTGCAAACCTTTTAGAATGAACACTTACAAAAAACGCCCGTAAGTATTCATTCTAAACGGCTTACAAAATAAGCTAAACCCTTTAGAATCCGCATTTACGGAAAAGTGGGGAGGGGGGAGTAAGCGAATAGTCCTCAGCCAGCTCGCTCGGCCGCCGAAACGGCTTTGTCGCTCGATTGCAGCACTGGCTTCTCTCGTCCGCGGGCTGAGACTTTTTCCACGGATTCGATCGCGCCATTCCTAACCAGCAGCGCATCATCAAAATTGTTGACCGTAGGACATACATGCCGCGGCAAGAGATACAGTGCTTCGCCGAGCTGTGGTCCGGCTGCACCGACCTCCACCTCCAACGGCAGATGCTCCTCGCTTGGTGAAAGCGGTGTTAGCTCGGGATGTCCTAAAACAAGGCAGGTAGGAACGCCGGCGTCGGCGGAGACACTCTTGTGCCCCGCATCGCAGGTGATAATCCCCGGGCGCGGATGACTGACCACCCGAGCCAACACAAGTACGGCCGGGCGGTAGCCATACTCTTCGGGAAGAACTGCCAGGCTCGAAGCATCGGAATAAACAACGGTGCCAGGAGATATTCGGTGAATGAAACCGGCATTGCGAAATCCTTCGTAAGAAAGCGAGCACGGCATCGTGGTCGTTCCCGCCGTAACGACTTCCGGCACACGCACTCCGCTGCCTTCGATCTCGGCCACAAGGCGCATCAAACAGTCATAGCCCTCATGCGCCGCCGCTGTCCGCTCGCTCTCGTCTGCTGCCCGATGCTGGCCGTCGTAATAGTGGAGACCTCGAAACTCTAATCCACCCGCGCGAATGTTGTGCGCCAGCTTGGCAGCCTCGCTTCCGCGGACCTGCTCCATTCCAGTACGATTCATTCCGGTATTTATGTCGAGAAAAACGCCCAGCCGGCTACCGTGCCATTGTCGTACTTGCTCTTCGTTCTCGGCCAAAACGGAAACGCGTACCTCTGGAAATTGCTCCGCGATCTCTCGCAAACGCCGCGCATTTGCACCCACGGACGGATACGCCAGGAGAACGTCTGCCGCACCGCACTGGCAGGCCACCTGCAGTTCCAGAGTAGTCGCGCACTTAAAGTTGCGGATACCGCGCTCGACCATCATCCCGACCGTGTACCCCAGCTTCGCCGTCTTGATGTGCACACGCCAGCGGTCCGGATCGCCTCCCAGCAATTCCAGCGTCCGCTCGATATTTGAAGCGATGAATTCCGGATACACCACGAGCGCAGGAGTCATCACGTCGTCGACGTCGGAAACCCTATATCCCTCGTCCCAGCCGAATTCACTAATCATGGATTTTTGCGTAGTCATAGCGCCATAGATGATAACGCGTACAGCGCCGATTTCGCACGTCGTAGCGCCGGTCTTCAGACCGGCATCTTTCTTGAAACCTCAGAAAAAAGCACAAGCGCAAGGCGCCTCGCGCCAACACGAAGGAGAACATCGACTCTCGAATCAACGCGCTGGTTGACCGCCTCCACCTCCGATAGTAGGCTCTCCCAACTTGCATGCATCCCAAAGGTCCTGACCCCGCCGCGCGTCCTCAACATTCAGATCTAATCCGTGGTCTCGGTCTCTGGTCGGCAGTCGCGATCGTCATTGGCGACACCATTGGCACAGGCATCTTTCTCGTCACAAGCGACATGGCTCGAGCTGTCGGCTCAACCACTCTGATTTTTGTTGCCTGGCTCCTCGGCGGGCTCATCGTGCTCTTCGGCGCTTTCTGTTATGCCGAACTTGGCGCGGCGTTCCCCAAGGCTGGCGGACCCTACGTCTACCTGAACCACGGCCTCGGACCCCTGTGGGGATTTCTTTTCGGCTGGATGAGTTCCTTCCTCGAGCGCCCTGTCGCAATGGCAACTCTCGCCGCTGGATTTATGCGCTTCCTCGGATTCATTTTTCCGGTGGTAGCAACGCCGCTGTTTACAGGCCATCTAGGACGCTACGTTTTCACCTTCACCGTGGCCCAGCCCCTCGCGGCGCTGGTAGTCATTGCCGTCACCGCGATTAATTATTTGAGCGTGCGTTTGGGCGGCAGTATCCAGGTGCTGCTGACGTCCCTGAAAATCGGCGCGATCCTGGTGATCGTCGTCGCCGGGATGCTGTTCGGCAAACCGCACGCGATCATAGACACGTCGCTTGGCACTCTTGCAGTTTCAGCCCCTCACGGTTTGAGCCTGCTAAGTTGGGGAACGATCGGCACCGTCCTTACTGCATTGGTTCCCGCTATGTGGGCCTACAATGGCTTCAACGACCTCGGCGATCTAGGGGAAGAAATTCAGCATCCCGAGAAAAACATTCCCCGAGCCATCATTCTGGGATTGCTGACGGTCGGGGGTCTGTACCTGCTAGCGAATGTCGTTTATTTCCGCATCCTTCCATTCGCGGCTCTGGCGCAATCGCAACACGTCGCGTCGGATGTCGTGCAATCCTTCGCTGGTTCTCGCGGCGCTGCCTGGCTGACAATCGCCATGGCTATCTCCGCGCTCGGAGCGCTGCATGTAGTCGTCCTAACCGGAGCCCGCATTCCTTACGCCATGGCTCGCGATAACGTCTTCTTCCGCTTCGCCGAGCGCATCCATCCGGTTTTTCGAACTCCCAGCGGCTCGCTGGTTTTCCTCGGCTCCATCGCCGCCCTGCTCGCGCTCAGCGGAACTTACGAAGAACTCTATTCTCTTTTCGTCTTTGCGGTCTGGATTTTCTTCGCGTTAACGGCCATCGCCCTGCTTCGTCTGCGCAAAAAGAAGCCCCAGCTTTCGCGGCCCTACCGCGCTTGGGGCTATCCGTTAACGCCGCTCATTTTTTTGTTTGCCGCGATTGCTCTCACGGCAAACCTCTGGATGATCCGGCCCGTGCGCTCTTCGCTAGGGCTGCTGGTGATTCTCGGCGGCATCCCGTTCTACTACCGCTGGCGCAATGCTCGACGAACATCCTTAGCATCCGCCGATCAAACATGATTTAGCGAGAACTTTTCGCTGCGCTATCGATTGCCCGGACACTCTGATCTCGCATTCAATTTTTTGGAGGTTGCTCTTGCTGCAGCTGATCCAGTTTTTTCTCTAGCATCATCTGCTCCATCTCCTTGGACAACTTGGGAAACAGCAAAGCAAGTTGCAATCGCATGGTCCAGGACGAAGCCCCTGGGGGATGGACCCCGTTGCCATAAAACTGGGTTGTAATAGACACCGGTTGGAATCCGAGTTTCATGATTCTTCCCACTCCGCCGCCAAACGGCACTACCCATCGACAGCCGTTGGTCGCTTCCCAGTTGGCTGTTAAGGTGGGCTGCCAAGTGATGAACCAGCCCTTCTTTAAGTTGTAGTTGATGAAATATTGCAGCAGGAATTGATTGACGGACGGACGCCCGAACCGGCGACCGACCACACATTGTTGAACAGCACGCCTACGGTCCAGTGGCCTGGTTGCATCAGGGCTACAGCGGATGGACCAATGCCCAGCTTGCCCTGTCCGAGAAACGTGCTTGTTGCCGTGGGTGACTGGAAGACTGGGCCTAATGCCCAGATCAACTTACCGGGCTTCTTAGGTGACAGGAAAAATGTAGGCACCATATCCCCGAAGCCGTAGACCCCTGTTTGCGAGGCCGCTGGCGGAATGGGTAGTGGTTGGTAAATGATCGGCATAATCCAACGGACGATCAGGTTCCAGTCCTTCGAAATGCCAATGGGTACGACGGGCTGAATGTTCAGAACGTCCTGTGTCCGGTCGCCGGGACTAATTGAAAAATTATTATTGCTCTGGATGGGGACGCTGATGAGGCTCGCGACCGGGTTTTGCGTGGCTTTTTGAAGAGCTTCCGTACCCGCGCTGGCGGCGGCTTCCTTTTCTTCGGGTTTTGCTTTTCCTGAGTTTTTGTCGCTTGGTTTAGCTTCGGCTGGATTTTCCTGTGCGGAGGCGGTCATTCCCTGCTTCGACGAAGCGGCATCATCTGATTGTGTTTGCGCTCGAGCTCCTCGCGAAGTCGAAGCGGCAACCCCGCAGAGAAGCAATGCAACGGCAATGAGACTTTTTCCTCGTGTGGCTTTCATTTTGAAGACCTTCCGGTTCTTTGTGTGCTTCGTGGTCTCATGTCGCCTATTACCGCGATCAGTCCTGACGGTATTTCGGACAACTTTTTATATGGCGATGCCGCACCAGACGGGGCGACGCAGTGTCACAGGCCTGTTGAGAGTGTTCCTGGAAGGCACACGGAAAAACTGTCAAAACTGACAGAGTCTTTCATGTCACCAAAAATCCGCAGTCATGAAGATTCCACTCGCAACTGTCTCTTACATTGTCGGGCCGGAAGCGTTGTTCCGACGAAAGGCGGAAACTCAAGCCGGCGGGATTCCATGCACGCGCAGCTGGAGCCACTCGGGTAGGAGAACCCTGAAGCGGCCAACATCTCCTTTTTCGCGGAAAAACAGGCGATCAAACTCCATGGGCGCGAAAGGCTATTATGATTTTTCTGTGATTAGGTGGCTCGCCGCCAACCCTGGCAAAGCCAAAGCTGGCGGCGGATTGGCAGAGCCTTACGCCGTACCACGTTCCTGTACGGATGCTAGTGCGTCACTCAAACAGACTTTACGCAGATGCTTCCACCTCACCAAGCAATGACAAGTCCACTCTTTAACCGAAAGCTGTTCTGATTGTTGTTGTTGCTGCAGAGTGCCAAATTGCAGTTATTGCCGAAGCGGGTGTAGAGATACTCTGCCTGGATAAGTCGTAGGGCGAATTTTTTGCTCAGCTTGACGTCAAAGCCGCCGCCCACCGTCAAGGCAAACGCATTCTTGGAATAAGTGGTGCCGCTGCACGGAGTGCTGTTGTTGCAACTGAGGCTGAGACGATTCCCGCCGAAATTCACCTCGAAAAATGGCTGGAGCTTGCTGCTGTTTCGATAGGTGAACCGCGGCCCGAACATATAGGTAAAATCACTCCCGTTGAGTTTTGCACTCAAGGCGGGAACTGTATTACCAAAATATTTGCAGCCTCCCAAGTCAGCAGCTATGCCGACCACACTACTCACGTTATAAGCGATCGTGCCACCACCACCAGCGCAGTTAAAGCTTTCGTTAAAGCTCGTGCCCGCAACTCCCTCCGGCGCCCCCAACGGGATCGTGAAGGAAACAGGAGTGCGGATGTACATGAATGCCGGTGAAGTTTCAAGCTTCGGGTAATCCTGAGCAAATGCCGCACTTCCGAACAGCAGAACCATTCCTAAAACAAGCGCACTCCTGATCTTCATTTCTTTTCTCCTCATTTCTAGATTTTTATTCGAGAACCCCATTTACAGCCACGCTCCCACTCCCGCAGCGGACTCAACGGCCAGCCGGGGAGTCCCATCTTCTGTTTACGCGCGTAAAGCTCATAGAGGCCTAGTATGTGCAACCGTTAGTCCTTCGAAGTCTGCTGCACTCGCCCTTCTCTCTGCTCATTGCAGGGTGCGGGACCCGGAAGAGAAACCTTGGAGAGACACCTCGGCGCTTACCTTCTCAAGAAGGGGGCGCCCTCTTCCCGGCTCCTCAGCTTGCCGATACGCGCCACGATAGGTTGAGTACGCGCAACAGTAAACTGTCAAAAGTGACAGAGGAGGGATGACGGTCCGAATCTCAGATCTCAAAGGGGTGCCAAAAAAGCTATGTTCAGTTTTTTCGAAAATTTTCAAGTAAGTGGCGCAGGTTGGATGGGGAGGGTAAGCGACGAAATACTCAAAACCAAGGCAGCTCGGCTTTTACAGTTACACGGCAGTTTTGCCAATATCGAAACCGAGCGCCAGGACTATGAGAAATGGGCCTCGCGGCAATAGGCACCATCGCGGAATAGGCGCAGAAACGCGTTGCTGTGAGAATTTCTGTTGCGTCAGGAAAGTCACGCGCATTTGGCGTGCTTTCAGGGGTGCGCTACCAACTGCAGGAGCTTTGCTGATTCGGTCTTTGCGAGGTGCTTCCGGCTGGACTTACTTGGAATCCGCCTTCTGGTAGGCGGCGACTAGCCGCGCCACAGTAATCGCAATGTAGAGGACGCCTGTCGTCGCTTCCAGTGCGGCAATCATCCGTGCCAGCGGCGTGACCGGCACTATATCCCCATATCCCAAGGTAGTTAGAGTGATGAGGCTAAGGTACAAAAGAGAATGACGAGTCATCCCGTGTGAAGCCGGGAATGCAGTCTCCATAAAGGAATGGGGATGCACCGTTTCGATCAAATTGAATATGGCGAAGTAAAACACTGCCAGCAAGAGGTAGAGACTCACCAAACCGTATAAGCGCCCGCTTGTCACGGAGCCAGGAAGCCCGAGGTAAGAGAAGAGAGCAACAGAAACAAAACCCAAGAAGGCAGCCAGGCAAAACCAGTTTGCTACCGTAATCATGTGAACGGGATAGAAAAAGTGGACCACCATGATCAACATGGAAATGCAAGCCAAGAGAGTCCCCGGCCATCGCCAACTTCTTTTTTCGGACAACTCCAGAGTTCCGGTAACCAAGGTGACATATATGGAAGCCGCGAGAACGACGTCCCCTACAACGTGATTTTCCGACACAAACGCGCTGAGCATTAAAAACACAATGAGGGAAATCAGCAATAGTAAGGAGTAGCGATCGTGGCGGGCCGTATCCATCTAATCGTGCCCGCCATGAGAGGAAAATATCTTGCGCAGAACCTCCTTGTCCGGTTCAAACCCCATTCCGATTCCTCACTTAGAGATAGCTCTTTTGCGTCAGATAGGAGTGTGTCTCGTTACCCACAGCGCACCAGGCCGTTGATGTTCCCTGCTTCCAGAGACTTAGAGTACTGTCATTTTTGCCAGTGTCGGGGGAGCCGAAGCTCTTCTGGTCTCACGGGCTGCCTTCGCTAAGAGCAAGAATGCGCCCGCAATCCAGAAGCGCACCTGTCCTAAAAAGCAGGCGATGGCCCGGCAGGTTGTTCGACGACTTGCGAAACTCAAGTCCCCGAAACCGCAGTAGTTGCAGCGGCGGCGGTTGAAGACGGCGGTCGCGAACTGAACTGAATCTTATACAACTCGGCATATACACCATTGCGGGCTATAAGTTCGTCGTGGCTACCCTCTTCCGCAACGACGCCGCCCTTCAGAACGACGATCTTGTCGGCGTCGCGAATGGTACTGAGTCGATGCGCAATCGTAATCACGGTGCGGCCCTTCATTAAGCGTTCCAATGCTTGAATCACTAACTGCTCGGATTCCGTGTCTAGCGCCGCGGTGGGTTCGTCCAAAATCAGGATGGGATTATTCCGGACGATGGCGCGGGCGATGCCAATCCGCTGGCGCTGGCCGCCGGAAAGCGTGTCGCCGCGCTCACCGACCATGGTGTCGTAACCGTGCGGCATGCGCTGGATAAACTCATCGGCATTCGCAAGTTTGGCGGCTTCCAGGATTTGCGCGTCGGTCGCGTCTTTTTTGCCGTAGGCAATGTTATCGCGCACGGAGCCAGCGAAGAGAATAGTCTCCTGCAGGACGTAACCTATCTGATCGCGCAGAGGAAGAAACTTATAATCTCGAAGATCAACGCCGTCAATCTTCACGCTGCCGGAAGTAGGATCGTAGAATCGAGGAATCAGGCTGACGATCGTGGACTTGCCACTTCCCGTGGGACCAACGACTCCGACCATTTGACCGGCCTTGATTTTGAAACTGACGTCTGTCAGTACCTTGGCCTCATCGTTATAGGAGAACGCGACGTTCTGGAATTCGATTTCTCCCTTAAGCGCTTGTGGATCGCGCGCATCGGGGCGCTGGGGAATGATCGCGTCCGCATCGAGAATGGCGCGAATGCGATCGACACCGACAGCGGCCTGCGCGATCGTGTTCGTCATCGTGGCGAGATCCTGAACCGGCTTGAAGAATTTACTCAAGTAAGAAAGGAAAACGGTTAAGCCGCCGGCGGTCATCGCTCCCGCGAGAATAAGGGACGAACCCCGATATAGCACGAACGCGGTACAAAGAGAAACGGTGACGGCAACAATCGGCGAGAGCAGTGCCTTGATGCGGCGAGCTTTGAGCGAAGCGTTTACGGTGGCCTGACTAACCTGAGCAAACTGAGCCTCGGCAAGGTCCTGACGACCGAAAGCCTTCGTCACGCGCATCGATTGCAGCCCTTGTTCCGCGACTTCCACAATTTTACTCTGCTCTTTGCGGACTTGATGCGTGGCCTTCTTGACGGTTTTCTTGAAGCGCGACACCAGCAGCAGCATGAAGGGCGTAACGGCCACGGCGATCAGCGTGAAATCCCAGTTCAACCACAGCATGACGATCAGCATGGCTACGATCGTAAACATGTCCACGATGATGCCCAGCGTGGAAGACGACGCAAAGCCCTGGATCGTTTGCACGTCGGCGGTGACAGTGCTCAGAAGTGTGCCCGTTTCGTGGCTGTCGTAATAACTGAGCGAGAGTTGCTGGAGGTGGTGATAGGTCTTGAGACGCAAATCGTTGGCCACCCACTGGCCTACGCTGGTCGTAAGGTAGTTCGCGATGTAGGACATGGTTGCGCCAATGAAGGCGATAAATACGGCGGCGATTGCCGCGGCTTCCGCAATTTTCATTTTGCCTTCGCCGCGCAAAAGCGGCCCCAGGAGATGGCTCATTTCGGGCGAGAGTTTGTGAGAGCCGACCACATTATCGAGAATGATTTTCAGTGGCCACGGTCCAGCCACGCTCATCGCGGTTTGCACCAGCATCGCGATCAGAATAATTAAGAGCGTACCCCGGTGGGGACGGATGAGACTTCGAATTAGGCTGAACAATGGAAAGCCTCCTTACCAGGACGCACACTGCGCTTGCGGAGCTCACTTGGCATTCTCTGCACTGATTTTGACAGGCGTTGCAAGCCAAAAAGCGCTAGCGAGATAGCCACGCAATCCACTTCGGTACTTCGTGTGGGGCAACTCGCCCATTCCCCAGGAGTCTTTTGCTATCCTACCCAACCAACTCCAGCCAGAAAACTGTTAGTATTGACAATCAGAACACTGCCTCCGTGCCATCAATACGCGCTCCCCATTCGATTCAGGAAGTCGTTAGTTTGGTGAGAATCGATCACCGGAGCGCGACGCAGACCTCGCTTCTCCCACCGACCCTCAGCCGATGCTTCACTGCCAATCCTACCTGTCAATTTTGACAATGTCCGGCGGGGAAGACAACGCTCACCATTCTGCTTACAACGCGCGGTTCGGCCTTCCGAGCAACCAGCCGGATTGGGAAACTGCCGGACAGAGCAGTGGGTTGCAACGTGAGATCGCTTGGGGAAGGAAAACACTTCTCCGCCGTGGCTGGCTCGCGTACGTCAGCGCAGAAACTCAGTTTTGTTTCATCTGTCCAGCGGTGACAGTTGACCTCAGTTGGCGCACACCGATGAACAACTTCTTTACGAATCTTAAGCTCCGGCGAAAGTTACTGCTCGCCATGGCTCCCCTGGCGCTCATGGTGCTGGTAGCCGGGGTGTATTCCTCGATTGAGAGCAAGACGATAGATACCTGGTACAGCGATTTAATTGATACCGACGTCAAGGCATTACGAAGTATTACTGAGGCGCGAAGCCACACGAATCGATTCGGTTTGTTTCTGTACGAACTTGTCGCTGAGACCGATCCCGATCGCAAGCAAGTCATCGACGGAGAACTGGAAAAAACTCGTGCCGATTACCAGGCGGTGAGTTCGGCAGCACTCCGGGAGAGCCCCGAGCGCGCGGGTAAAATCGAAGCGGCAGCAGCTCTTTTCGATCGAGCGGTAGCAGACGCACGCCCCGTGCGCGCTGCGGCCTTGGCAGGCAACAATGAAAAAGCTCTCGGCCTGCTGCATGGGGGCGTGAACCAGGAATTGCAGCAGGCGCGGCAGGCTGCCATCGATATCGTAGAGGAACTGCAAACGGCCATAGATCAGCGATCTGACGAGCTGACCAGAAACACGCATCATGCGATTCTGATCACATGGTTGGTGATTGGCTTCGGCCTCTTATTTTCTTTGGCCGCCGCCGTCTATATCGTGCAAACGGAAGTGGTGCAGGAACTATCTTCCCTGCAAGGCAGCATCCGGGACCTCGCCGACGGGAAACTGGACCAACAAATCCTGTATCTCGATCGCAAGAACGAAATAGGCGAGATCAGTCGCGCACTGCGAACTTTGCAAAGTGCGGCGCGAGAAAGGGAGATTCAGGGCTGGGTGAAGAGTGAAGTGGCTGCAACGCTGACGCGGATTCAAGCGGCCGAGGATTTCCAGCCTTTCGCACAAGCTTTGTTGTCGCGCATCTCGGAGTGTGTTCCTCTGGTTTATGGAAGTCTCTATCTGGCCGACAAGAGCAACGCACATTTCACGCGGGCCGGCTCTTTTGCGATCGGAGATTCATCAAGCCCTCGGGAGTTCGCTCTCGGCGAAGGCCTCGTGGGCCAAGCTGCGGTCGAACGACGCGCGCTGACCGTCACGGCCGGCGAGCACGTACAAATTGCCGTCGGGATGGCCGTTGTGAAGCCCGGAAGTTTGCTCTTTCTACCGGTGATCAACCAAGACGCCGTCACGGCCGTGCTGGAGCTTGCACCTGTTTCACCTTTGGCCGATCGCCAGCAAGCCTTGCTCGAGGCGATTTTGCCGTCGATCGGGCTGAGCGCCGAAATCCTCTCCGGCAATATCGCGACCAGAGAACTTCTGAAACAGACTCGTGCTCAGGCAGAAGCTCTGGCGGCGTCGGAACAACAGATCATCGCTCGCAAAGAAGAATTGGAGAGTATTAACCAGGCGCTCGAAGCATCTGAGGTTGAGCTACGGCGCGCCAAGGACGTGGCCGAGGAAGCGACGAAAATCAAAGCGGATTTCCTCGCCAATATGAGCCACGAAATCCGCACCCCCATGAATGCCATCATCGGCATGTCCCATTTGACGTTGAGAACGGAACTCAATCCAAGGCAGAGAGATTACGTCCGAAAGATCCAAATGTCCGGGCAACACCTGCTCGGCATTATCAACGACATTCTGGACTTCTCGAAAATCGAGGCGGGCAAGTTGTCCGTCGAGAATATCGACTTCGATTTTGAAAAGGTCTTGGAGAATGTCAGCAATCTGATCTCCGAGAAAGCTTCTGCCAAAGGCCTGGAACTTATCTTTGATATCGAGCCATCGGTCTCCTCTCAACTGAAGGGCGACCCACTTCGGTTGGGACAAATCCTAATCAACTTCTGCAACAACGCCGTTAAGTTTACCGAGACAGGCGAGATTGTCGTTAAAGCGCGAGTTCAGGAGAAAAATGAGGAAGGCCAGTTGGTTTGCTTTTCGGTCAGCGACACGGGCATAGGCCTTACGCAGGAGCAAATGGGACGTCTGTTTCAAGCATTTGAACAGGCCGACGCTTCGACGACGCGTCAGCACGGCGGTACAGGGTTGGGCCTCGCCATTTCAAAAAGATTGGCGCAGTTGATGGGCGGCGATGTTGGCGTCGCCAGCGAACCGGGCAAAGGAAGCACGTTCTGGTTCACCGCGCGCCTTGGCAACGGCACTTCGAAACCGCGGCGATCTTCCAGGCCCGACCTGCGAGGCCGTCGCGTGCTGATCATCGACGATAATCCGCAGGCCCGCGCCGTGTTGTCGAGCATGCTCACCAGCATGACCTTTCTTGTACAAGAGGCTCCCACAGGGCTGGAAGGCATCGAGATGGTCCGGCGAGCGGCTGAAAACGGCGAACCCTATGAGATCGCTTTTGTTGACTGGCAGATGCCCGGAATCGATGGCATCGAAACGGGCAAGCGCATTCGGGCCTTGCCCAACCTTAAGGTCCGGCCGCAATTGGTTATGGTTACGGCCTATGGCCGCGAGGAGGTTCTCAAGCAGGCTGAGGAAAACGCTTTCGCCAACATCTTAATTAAGCCTGTCACTTCCTCCATGTTGTTCGACTCGGCCATCGAGGTCCTGAGCGTCGACCACGAGAAAGTCTACGAAGCTCAGGCTGGCCCGAGTCGTGAACTTTCCCGGCTGCGTGGCGCACGTGTGTTGCTGGTGGAAGACAATGAACTCAATCGCGAGGTTGCGCTGGGGCTACTCACCGACGCCGAACTTTCCATTGATGTGGCTGAGAACGGACAAATTGCCGTCCAAATGGTTAATAGGGACGAGTACGATCTCGTGCTCATGGATATGCAGATGCCCGTAATGGATGGAATCGCGGCGACGCGGGCGATCCGGTCTAGCCCGGAATTTCGCGCCCTGCCGATTATTGCCATGACCGCTAACGTGATGGCAAACGACATCGAACAGTGCGTCGCAGCTGGAATGAACGATCATGTAGCTAAGCCCATCGATCCCGATGCATTGTTCGCTGCACTGCTTCGCTGGATTAAACCACGTGGTGGGGAAAGCCCTGCGATTGAAAGTGCGCCTCCGTTATCAAACCCGACCGCCGCGGCGCAGGCTTCTGATTCCAATACGCTCGAGATCGAAGGGATCGACACAAGGTCAGCGCTTCGGCGGGCGGGCGGGAACCGAAAGCGCTACGAGGCACTGTTACGCAAGTTCGCGGAGTTATTCGCGGGAGGCGTGGAGGAAATTCGTGCCGCGCTGGGCGCAGGCGATACTTCAACGGCCGCGCGAGCCGCACATTCGCTGAAAGGCGCCGCTGCCAATCTCGGCGCGGGCGCACTGGCAGACTTTGCGGCGAAGGCGGAGACAGCGATCGCGACCAGTCAGGGCGTCCAGGAGGCGCTCCACTCGCTGGCAGTTTCCTATGAGGCCGTAGCCACAGCAATCAGCTCGGCACTCCCAAGCGAACCATTTGTAGCTGCAGCGGATGCGACTCCCGCGGATCTTGCCACCGTGGTCGCACCCCTGACCCGGCTGAAGATACTTTTGAAGAATGATGATGGCGACGCCGCGGATTACATACTTGAAGTTCGCCCCAGCTTGTCGAAGGTGTTGACCGAGGCGGAGATCAACACTCTGACTGGACTGGTTGGCAATTTCGATTTCGAGGCTGCCCTACATTCTCTGTCAGACATTGCCGATCGCCTCTCTCTCAAACTGGAGTGAAGATATGTCCGAAACATCACCACAAAAGTCCATCTTGATTGTGGATGACACGCCTATCAATATCGGCGTCATTTCCGGAGCATTGAAGGACTCGTTCAAGACCAAGGTCGCCACTAACGGCGAGAAGGCGCTGGCCATTGCCTCAGGTGATGACAAGCCTGACTTGATCTTGCTTGACGTCATGATGCCTGTCATGGATGGCTACGAAGTTTGCCGCCGCTTAAAGGCAAATCCAGAAACGCGAAATATCCCCGTGATTTTTCTTACCGGGCAAACAGGAACCGAGGATGAGACAAGGGGATTCGAAGTCGGAGCCGTGGACTACATTCACAAGCCATTCTCCGAAGCAGTGGTGAAAGCGCGAGTGCGCACCCATCTCATGCTCCGTGCAGCCCACGAACAGATCGCGCAGCAACTACTGGCCATCAATATTGAGCTAGAGATGGCGCGGCAAATTCAGCTATCTATCCTGCCACGGAGTACGCCGAAGCTAGCAGGCCTCGATATCGTTGCCCGTTACCTCCCCATGACCTCGGTGGCGGGCGACTTTTATGACTTCATTGCCGTCGATGAGAAGCGTGTGGGGATCTTGATCGCTGATGTTTCGGGACATGGCCTTCCTTCCGCATTAATCGCCTCCATGTTGCAGGTGGCCTTAACCGCTCAAGCTGCTCACGCTTCTGAGCCGGCGCGAGTGTTGTCCGGCTTGAATCAAGCGCTGTGCGGAAAGTTCGAACAGAATTTCGTAACGGCGGCTTATGTGTTTGTAGACCTGGAAAAAAAGGTGATGACTTACGCCGGTGCGGGACATCCTCCTCTGCTCTTCCGGCGAAAATCGAGTGGCAAGGTGAGCGAAGTATTGGAAAACGGCTTATTTCTCGGGATGTTTCCTGAAGCAACTTATGCTTCCTTGCAGTTGCCGCTCGAAGCCGGCGACCGCGGTGTTCTCTACACTGACGGAATCGCTGAAACAAAGAACCCGGCGCAAGAAGAGTTTGGAACCGCGCGATTCAAGCGGTTTATGGAAAACAACCAGAGCCTCTCCGTGGATCACTTTGCGGATGGATTACTCGAGGAGTTGTCGCGCTGGTCGGAGCAGCCCCAAGGTCAGGGGCAACAAGACGACATCACCGTCCTAACGATAGACTTCAATAGTCTCTGATGAATTAGTTTGGGTGTGAATGCTCGTGGGGCCGAGGTCTGCTGACACCCCTGAGGTTCTATACTTGTTTGACTGAGAGAGTTCACATCGAGTAGTCGGACGTTATTGCGGGGCAGGAAGCACAGTTTGTAAGTGCTTGATTGAATGGAGCGGCCTATCGGAATCGAACCGACACCTGAACCTTGGCAAGTCTGCAAGGAACGGGGTGTCAACAACTTACGAGGCACTTTCAGGAGCACTAAGTAGCATTTAGAGCGGTCAGAAACGCTTAATGGTCCTACAGTTGGTCCCACGCGGAAGGCGGGTTGGCACCCTTTGTTCTTGAACCGCGAACGGGTTCAGGATCCCTTTTCAGGTCTTGTATCGTTGGTCCGCGAGTCCGTGATTGTTTGTCACCCGTGCCGCTGAAAAGAAAGACGGAACCAGATCATTCGCCCAATCTGCCCTTTTGCCCTCGCGTGTTTTTGTCAAGTGTCCATCCATCAGAAAGTTGATTGGTAGGGGCGATGGTAATCAAACCTACGTTCTACGCCAACGAGTGGAGAACAAATATGCCCCGGGCTCCCAAGATATGCCTTAAAACGGGAGAAGAAGGAAAGGCCGATTCGGGGAGTGAAACGGAAGGATAAGGAGTGTGAGTCGGGCGAAAGAAATGCACAGCGTTGACGGGACGCAGTGCTTTAGCTAGTCCAGACCGCCCGCGTCACGAATCTTCGTCGCTACCAGGAGCGATCCACGACTCGTCAGATGACCGTAATCCGATTGGAGCGGGACACCTGCGCCAGCGTATTCGAGGCAGGTGCTCTGGAGGCAAAGCATTTTGAAGTAGGAGATGTAGCGGACTCCGGGGGCAGTCAGTACGAGCCGCGACATATCGGCATCCAGACTTTCATAGTAGGCTACGCGATGAAGAGCTGGAATAGCGGCATCGTTTGACCTTATCGACGTTGCCAGCAGCCGGGGCAGAGCGGAGTCGTACTGGATAATCGGGCCAAAAAGGACGACTTCGATTCCTAGACTATGGGCCCAGGTGAGCGTGCGCTGCAGGGGTTGCAGGTCGGCGCCGTCCCACCGCGCTGCGATGAGCAGCGTATCGATGTGGTGCGTCTTCAGGTAGTCCGAGAAAATGTATTCCATGAGCCGGCTGCATTTGCGCTCGACGCTGTGGCTTTGATCAAGCGTGGGTTTGCAGCCGGACGCCGTCGCTTGCATGAGATTGACGTCAGTAAATACCGACGAAAGGCCGAACCAGAGCTGGGCAGCATGGCTGTCGCCGATAAGAAGGACATTGCGCATTCGGTTGCTTTCTTGAAGACAAACGGAGGGCTTGAAATCATGGAAACCGTTCTTTGAGGTGAGAAAGCAGCTGCCAACGCGATACTGAGCGTCCGTGGTAGCGTCGGTATTCTCAAGAAACGACGCGACTTTGACGGCCGCCTCCGGATAGCGAGAAGGAAAGCCTTTTGCCACAAGTATGCCAGCACCGAGAATCAACAGTAGGCTGGCGGCAAAAGAAGCGAGGCCGAAGACGTTGCCGCGCGAGATTCCGAAACGGTGAGCGCGGAACGGTTGCTCTACAAATCTCCAGGAGAGCGTGGCTAAGACAAAGGAGGCAAAGATAATTACAAGCTTTGTTAGTTTTGGCGAGAGTCCGTTGATTAGCAGTGCGTCAGTCCCCTGGAAGACAATCAGCGGCCAATGCCAGAGGTAAAGAGAGTAGGAAATCATTCCTATAAAAACGACGGGGCGAAATGACAGTACTCGACCGACGAGGGTCGGACCCGTCTTTCCCGCGGCGATAATGAGGGCGGCGCCGACGCAGGGCAAGAGAGCCGCCGCGCCAGGAAAGGGCGTCGCCGGGTTAAACAGAAGACCCGCCAAGAAAATCGATGCGGCTCCCCACGACGCGGCCAGGTTTCTCCAGAGCACGCCGGAAATAGTGGGGAAGCAATCCGTCGCTAACAGGGTTCCAAGCAGCAATTCCCAAGCCCTGGTGTGCGCAAGATAGAAGGTAGCGTCGTGGTTGCGAAATGCTCCAACGGCGCTTACGGAAAAAGAAAGAAGCGCGACAACAATGATGATGGGACGTTGCTTGCTGGGGAAGAACTTGCGGATGCCAAACAGGAAAAGAGGAAGAAAAACGTAGAACTGTTCCTCGACGGCAAGCGACCAGGTGTGCAGGAGCGGCTTCATCGCCGCTGGCGCATCGAAATAGCTGGAGTGCTGGAGGAAATACACATTGGAGAAGGAGAATGTCGATGCCAGGAGAGATTTTCCATAGTCGACAAATTCCGAAGGCAGGAAGAATTTGTAGGCCAGCACCGCGGTAGCAAACAGCATTACGAAGAGGGCGGGGAAAATGCGGCGTACACGTCTTTCATAAAACGAGGCGATGGAGAACCGGGAAGTGTCGAGATCGGAGAGAATAATCGAACTGATAAGATAGCCTGAGATTACGAAGAAAACATCGACGCCGACAAAACCTCCGCGGAGGCGGTAGATTCCGATGTGATACGCAAGGACCAAGAGGACCGCGACGGCGCGAAGGCCATCGATATCGGGACGATATTTTACGACTGGGTTAGCGGTCATGGTTCAGTCTGGATCTCACTGCGATGATCTTCTCTCCGCGAGTGCGTTGTGCATGCCACAATCGCCGAGCTACACATGCAATTGCTCGGGAGCGTCCGAGGCGCTTTCCATCGGGCCACCAGAGGAAGCGCTGAGTGCTCGGGCCAGGTCGGCGACTAAGCAAGACGTCGGACGAAGCCGGGAAATGAGGGGCATTGGGAGTCTGCCTTCGATTGCGTCCCCGAGCTTTTTGGCGAATTCTTGCGAATTGTTGGGATCGAAGATATTTTCTGGATCCAAGAGTTCATCTGCGCAACCCGCATACTTCGAACAGAGAACGGGCAGGCCGGAAAGCAGGGCCTCGTTGGCGACGAGCCCCCAAACATCTTCCAGAGTCGGGAAGATCAAGACGTCCGCGCGCTTATAGATGGCGGGCATCTGATCCGGCTTCTCCGGCGGCAAGAAATGGACATTCTTCAGGCCCAACCCTTTGGAGAGTTTTTCCGTGGAACATTTGTCTGGCCCGCTTCCAACCAACAGGAGCGAGAACAAACGTCCTTCCCTTTGCTGCGCAGCCGCGGCGTGCAATAGTAGTGCGATGCCCTTCCGAGCGGTGAACTGCCCCACATGCAGCAAGACCGGACGAGGTAGAAGCGGCGCCGAGGTTCCGGAAGGCGCGGAGAAGCGATGCTCGTCGACGGCGTTCTGGATTTCGAGCACGCGATCGCGATCTATGCCGAGGCTCACAAGGTATTCGGTCGACGATTTGCCGTAGCTTATCCAATGCTTGGCCCAATAGGAAATGAACCGCCGCAACAGACGCTTAACAAGTCCGACGCCGCGTTCTGTGTGAAGTGTGCCGCCCCACCACACCCAAACCGGTTTGCGGGCGAGCGTTCCGTAAGCTAAAGCGAGGAGAGTTCGGAAACCCATTTCATTGGAGACGAGGACAGCGGGCCGAAACTTGAGGAGATGCCAGAGAAAGCCCGGCGTGAAATGAAGATAACGATGATCGAAGATGGCGCCGTTTAGCTTTCTGGCAAGGCGAATCTGCCAGCCCCAAGCTTTGACGACCTTCGCCTCGGGTAAGAGATTCTGCATGTCCTGCCAGGTATCCCGATTCGATTCGTTTCCGCCGTGGAGCAAGAGCAAGTCAAAATGCGACGCGAGCCCAGAATAGAGCGGAATTCGGGCAGGCGAAATCGTATTGATGAGAATCGCGAGTTTTTGCTGTGGAGACGTACGGTCCATGCTTGGGTCGAGATGTTTGTAGACGGGCGACTATTTAAGTGGATGGAACTGGCGAAACTTATTCTTAAGAGCTTACTGTGCGACGGAAGTAACAAGCGCCGGGCTGGGGCCGGCTTCGAAACCCGAGCTCGTGAGCAATTGAGAAACACCTTGCAAGGACACGACAAACCTGGCGTGCCACTCCTCCGGTGGGACAAAGTATTCTGAACGCGTGGTATTCCAGACAATCCACTCGGCTGAACCGTTGCGATTTAGCTCGCAGGTCCAAGTCTGATCCGAGCTTTCCGCGCAGTGCAGCAGGCGGGCGCCAACCATCCAAGTATAGATGGTTTCATAGGCATGGCCAGCAGGCGTGAGCGTTTTGCTATCCGGCTCGGTGGTTTGAATAGTCACCCAGTTGTGGTTGTCCCACGAATACCAATAGAGCCTTTGCACCCCACTCGAACAAACGAGGAGATAAGTGCGAGCAAGATAGGCGGCGCCAAGATCCGGGGAAGGAAATGGCTTAGGCAGAGCCCAGCCCGTCTCGGTGTCCCACAAAGGTTTGGTCGCGACGGCATTCTCCAGCATGATTTGTTTTACTTTCTGGATCAGCGGCAGGATGTCCTCGGGCGGTTGTGGCATAACGTAAAAGTGGTAGCCGATTACATCCACATATTGGCCGCCACCGGCGACTAAAAACTGAGAAAGCCAACTTGTGCCGGATGCGGCGGTTGCGGCGGGAGAAACAAGCACGGCGTGAGGGTCAATCTCATGGATGATCTGTGCGGCCTCGCGCGTGAGATCGATCATCTGTGCGACGTTGCCCGACCAGAAACCCTTGAGATTCGGTTCATTCCAGATTTCATAGTCGTGAATGCGCCCCTTGTAGCGGGTTGCGACAGTCTTAACGTAATCGCGCCAATCCTCGATATTTTTGGGTTCTGCAGCGTTTCCGAGCTGGTAGGTGGAGCGTTCCGTAGGGCGCGAGGACGCCCAAGTCGGGGAAAGCCCGAGGGGTAGAAGGACGTTTACACCGTGCTCTTCCGCGAACGTCACATAGCGATCCAGGGTTTGGAACTGCCACTGACCCTGGTGAGGTTCGAGGTTGGGCCACGCGACATAGGCATCCCATAAACGCCACTGGCCGAACTGAGCTGCGGGCCACGGTGTGGTCGTGCCAATATGATGAATGTGCAAGCCAAAATAGCTCTGCGGAACCGGAGGTGTCCAAACGGCCGAGATGGACGCGGGCTGGAGGCACAACGAGAGAGCCGCGAACAGGCAAAAAAGAAACGTCGAAAGGCGGAACGTGCGCCGGACCGTACTCACCAGGGCATGACTGTACATCGAGGAGCGATGCGCGTGAGTCATGTAGGGCTCCTCTTGATAAATTCTGGCGTGCTGGCAACGCCAAGGCTAACGGGAGACTGATAAGCCAAGAATTTCCGGCCTGCTAGACCTGCAAGCATACCTGCGCCGAGGCATGATTTGCGCAGCGCTTTGGTCAAAGGCGCTCTCCCGTAGAAAATGCTGACCAGAGCGCTGATCATTCCGACATAAACATGAACGGAAGCCTTGAGCAGGCGAAGTGCACGGGTTCGCGGGCTAGCGTCGATAGACATCTCCGACAACACCCAACTGTTGCCGCTCTGGTATCCGCGGCGCAAGATCCATAAGAGCCGCGCTCGCTCCTTCGGTACGGTTTCGCAGACGATCGCTTCTGCCGACCAAACGATGCTGTAGCCAGCACGCCGGACGCGTAGAAAAAATTGCGTATCTTCGCCGCCCGTAAGCTGAAATCGATCATCGAACCGGGGCACGCGGCCAAAGACGCCGCTGCGGATCAGCACGTTATTTGTGGAGCAGAACTCGAGAGCGCTGCCGGTTTCGCGATTGGGCCTGTCGAAGAGACCTCCTCGCTTGACCCACTCCGCCACTCCAATCGCATAGCTCGGGAGCACAGGCCCGGAAACAACATCCGCGTCGAAGCGCGCCTGGGCGGCAAGCAACTCGTCCAGCCAGATTTCGTCCGGAACTTCATCATCATCGAGAAAGGCGATGAAATCGACGAGGCCTGCTTCTGCCAGCGCGCGATTTCGCGCGTGTACAACGCCGCGCGCTGGTTCGACGACGTATCGGAGCGGAAACAGATTTGCGCTCCTCTCGCAAATCTCTTTTGCGCTGCCCGATGGATCATTGTCCACGACGACGATTTCGATTTCAGGGGCGGCCATTTTTTGAAACTTCAATCGAGCGAGGCCCGCGAGCGAATTTCGCAGAAGTTCACCACGCCGGAACGTACAGATACAGATGGCTACTCGCATGGGGGGCTGCCTAACTTTCGCTTTCAGAAGCGACGAGAGGTATGAGAGCTTCGAGCTCTTCAAGGGACTCCGGCTCGGTTGCGTGGACAAAATCCTCGGATTCTTCGCGTTCCTCAAAAGCCATGCGGACTCCCGGATCGGAGCCCACGATCGTGGCTACGCAGACGCCCCATTCCAGACAGTTTTGCCAGGCGATGGTGCATTCCGCACCATTGTGGATGACGACAAACAGGAAAAGCGCTAGCGGCCACGAATCTAAATAAGAGCCGTCGCCTTTTGCCTGACGCCACGCGCGCTTCAATCCAGAAGCAAGCATCCACGCGACGAGAAGCAGACCAATCGAGCCCAGGCTTAAGGCGATTTCCAAATAGCCATTGTGGGAATACGTCGGAGTCCAGCGAATTTGTTGTTCGATTACGGCCGAGCTCGGTGAAGCATCCTTCCAAAAACCTGAAAAGCCGAATCCCAGCAACGGACGCTGCAAAATGGTCTGGAATACGGCGTTCCACAACTCCGTTCGTCCGGTCATGTCGGAGGACCGCCCCATCAGGCTCATGACGTCGCCTGTTTCCACGCCGATAAGAGCCATGGCTCCCACGGCCGCCATAACGAAAAGGACGAGAACTGGAAACGGAATTTGCCGCCGAGCGTAAAGCACGCGAAACACCCACGTGGCGCTCAAGGCTGCTGCGACGGTAACGATGGACGTCAGCGAATCAGAAGCAACAAGCAAGGCAGTGAATGCACAGAGAGAGATTATTCGGAGAATCTTCCCGCGCATTCCTTGTTCCCGCAGGAACCACTCCACCAAAAATCCGAGCGCCATGGCTCCCCCGAGAATGTTTTTGTGGGGGAAGACGCCGCGGATTCCTCCGCCACCATCGGCAGCGGAAAGAGCTCTCGATGGTGAAACCACGAGAAGAATCAATGTTAGGAACGCGCCGATCCGCAACGCCCAGCGCAATATTTTGAGCTGCTCCTCGAACGAGTATGTGATCGCGAGGGCCACTCCGAACAATGTCGTTCCTACAAGAGCGAGGGCGCGGCGCAAGACCAGATCAGGCGCCTCCGCCCACAACGGAGAGGCGCACGCCACCACGAGCAAGCCGAGCAACGCAGGGTTGCGATAAAAAGCATGGATCGAGGCGCGAAATTGAAGCGCCACCAGAACGGCGACGACCACGTACATGATGGCGAGGAGTACTTGCGTGCGTTGGTCGCCATCAACGCCGCTCTCGTTGCCGCTTGAGACGGCGCGCCACACTGCCCCAGAGAGAATGAGGCCCACGATGACAAATATCGACTTTTCAAGCACGCTGCGCAAGGTCATCGGTCACCTGCAAGAAGAAGGGGATTGGCTAACAAAGCGTCATCCTAGGCATTTGCGAAGATCACCAGCGAGTTAGCTAACATTGCGTCCGCCCGTAGCCCATCCGCACTGCGCCTGGGGAACAGCACTCGCAACAGCCGAGCGGGATCGACTGTGTAGAACAGACACGGCGATGGCCACTCCAAGTACGAGAGCGACATCAGACGCGATGCTGGACCAGGCCGCTCCTCGCCAGGAATACGCGGGGATGACCCACAAATTCAGAAGCACATTGAAGACCGCCACACCGGCCTGAAGAGAGGTGCGAACCGATTGGTATCCGGCGCCGGTGAGCGTGTCTGACAGAAAATAATGCACTGCCTTGAGCAATGGGAGTACAGAGAGCCAGCGCAGAGCTTCTGCGGTCTGCCGATATTGTTCACCCAGAATGTGAGGGACGATCCCGGCTCCCAAGAGCAAGCCGGCGCAGACGAGTCCGGCGTAAGCCAACGCGCGAAACAAAAGCGGACGCGCATACGCCAGGCTGGAAGAGATCCCCCGTGCGCCGGCCCTAAAGAAACTGGGATAAGAGGACCACAGCAGCGCCGAAACAGGGACGAAACTGACATCGATGATCCGATAAGCGGCGCCGTAGATGCCGGTGGCTTCCAGCGTACTGAGGCGCGCGAGCATCGTTTTGTCAATGTCGTTGTAAACCGTTTGGGCGGTTTGACTGGCGGCAAAATAGAAGCCTTCGTGTGTCGCTCCCCGCGCATTAGGCCAGGAAATTTTTGGCAGTCCAATCTTCCAGCAAACAAGAACCACAGTGACGATGGCGATGACGGCCGTGGAGCCAAAGTAGAGATAACTCCATAGGAGAGCGGAAGGATGAGGTCGAATCGCGATCAGAATGAGGGCGCCGGCGAGGCGGCCCCCTGTCATCACCACATAGATCGCGGCGGTCCAGCCAAGACGCTCGATGGCTTGAAAAGCCTGGGCAGACACGGTGATGAGATTCAATCCGAAAATGTCGGCCGCTGACACCGAAACGACCAGGAGTGTGGGGATCTCTGGAGGGAGCACAAGGCGTGCGAGGACGCAGACGGCAAACAGCAAAAACGCTCCGCAGAATGCCGTGAAGACGAGCGCCCTGCCCCAGTAGGCAGAGAAAAGACTTTTATCTCTCGATACATTCTTTATGAGCAGATTTCCGCTACCCAGCGAGGCAAACGGGTAGACGATGCCGACAAGGGCTACGACGCCCACGAAGGCGCCGTAATTGCGCACGCCCAGCGACCGAGCGATCTCAATAAAATAGACCGCTTGAATTACCAATCGCAGGCCTTGGCCTCCGATCATCCAGGCGGTGTTGCGAGCGAGCGCGGTTTTGAAAAAGGAGTTGGGCATGTGAATTAGAGCACGAAGATCTTGAAAACATATTTAGCCGATGGCTGGCCTGTCATGCGCGTGTCAACCATGCAGAAGTTCGCGACTGGGAGCCTGGCCCTCGGTTGAGAACGTCGAAAGCCGGAGCGCCTGCAGCGCTACGAGGAAAAGATAAGCTGGATTTAATAAAAGATAGCGACGCCATAGCCGGCGGGGTTCGCTCAGCAATCGATAAAGCCATTCGAGGCCGGCGTTTTGCATCCACACCGGAGCTTGAGGAAGGATGCCGGCGAGAAAAGGGAACGCCGCACCCACAGCGAGAACCGGCAACGGGAGCAAGTCGCGAAGTTCGTAGGCGAAGATTTCCTGCCGCGGGCACCCCAATCCAACGAACAAGAGCGCAGCTCCCGAAGCGCGAATGCGGCCCGCGAGTTCCACCTTTTCCGTCGGCTCCAAGCGCCGGAATTTCGAAGGCTCCGCGCCAGCCACAATCAACCCGGGAAATCTGGTTGCAAGAGCAAGTCGTAAGGCGGCAAGAATCTCGGGCGTGGCGCCATAGAAATATACTGGAAGCTGCTCCTCTACCGCGCGAGCGCAGACTTTCAGCGTGAGATTTGGTCCGTAGACCCGATCGGGAAGCTCAGCACCATAGAGGGCGTTAAGCACCCACCGGACCGGCTGGCCATCCGGCACAAGAAGCTCAAACTGATTGAGGCGGAAGCGCTGCTCTCGGTCCAGCGCGCCGGTCATGAGCCCATGCACCGCAAGAGCGGAAACGGCCGCGGGCCGCTTCTCTTTGGCAGCACGGAAGATAATGTCGACAGCGCTTTCGTAATCCACTACGTCGATCAGGACGCCAAGGATATTTCTTTTGCCGCTGTTGAGCATTCGCCCCTCCACCGATCGATGTTCAGCTCGTAGATTTCCCGCAAAATCTGCGGTACATCGTATTCGAGCCGCCAGTCTGGATAGTGTTTTTGGAACTTTGAAACGTCGCTGATCCACCAGATGTGGTCGCCGCGGCGGTTCTCATCTACGTATTTGGAAGGGAATGGCTTGCCGGTAATCACCTCGCAGAGAGAAATAGCCTCGAGCATGGAGCAATTGCTGTGGCGGCCGCCGCCCATGTTGTAGACCTCGCCAGAACGAGGATGCTTGTAAAACTCATCGAACGCCCGAATGAGGTCGGCGCTGTGAATGTTGTCGCGCACCTGTTTTTTCTTGTATCCAAAAATGGTGTAGGGCGTTTCGGTAACGGCACATTTCATCAGGTAGGCGAGGAAGCCGTGAAGCTGGGTGCCGGAGTGATTGGGGCCTGTCAGACAGCCGCCGCGGAAGCAGGCAGTCTTCATGCCGAAATAACGGCCGTACTCTTGGACGAGAACGTCGGCGGCGACCTTAGAGACGCCGAACAAGCTGTGCATCGTCCCATCGATCGACATTGTTTCTGGAACACCTAACGCAGCATACGGATGGCCAGCGTCGGGCTCCCAGCGCGTCTCGCACTCGACAAGCGGAAGCTCGTTCGGCCGGTCTCCGTATACTTTGTTCGTCGACATAAAGATAAAAACAGCTTCGGGGGCAAATCGCCGCGTGGCTTCCAGCATCACGGAGGTTCCGTTGGCGTTGACCGTGAAGTCCATGGTGGGATTGCTTGCGGCCCAGTCGTGAGAAGGTTGCGCGGCAGCGTGAATGACCAGCGAAATGTCTCCGCCGAATTCCCCGAAGATGTTTTCGATGGCCTGCGCGTCGCGGATGTCGGCTTCGTAGTGACGATAGCCGCAGACCTCGGCCCGCAGACGATCGCGGACCCATCTCGTTGACGCTTCCCTGCCAAAGAATTCGGAACGCAGGTCATTGTCGATTCCGACGATGTCTAGACCGCGAGTCGCGAAGTGGAATACGGCCTCTGAACCGACGAGACCGGCTGACCCTGTGATAATCGCAACGCTCATCGAAATACTCTCCCGAGAGGAATGGTTGGTTTTGAGCTTACTGATTGTTGACGGAACTAACGGGGCTATTCTGAATCTCCAAAGCTTGCGGAAAATTCGCTTCGGGGCACTGCTCTAGAGACAAAGCCGGACCTGGATTGATCCCTAAGTTTCTCGAACAATCGCCGATAGTTTGTTCGTAAATGCGCATCAGTAAGTGATAATTCTGTTCAGCGGTATACCGGTTTTCGTATTCGCTGCGCGCCGCCTTCCCCATTTCCACGAGTTTTTGGGGATGATCCAAAATCCAATTCACTTTGGAAGTCAGATCTTCCGCGTCTCCGGGATTAAAATGAAGCCCGGTCCACCGATCCTCCACAATCTCCTGCATAACCCCAAGCCTGGAGCAAAGAACCGGAGTGCCACAGGCAAAGGCCTCCGCAAGAGTCAGTGGACCCTCATACCAGACGCTCGGCGCCACGAGGAATGCAGCTAGTTTCATAGTCGCCTGGGTTTCTCTTTGCGGGAGCCAGCCTTTGAACGTCACTGATGAACTCTCTTGTGATCTGACCTCCGCCTCAAGCGATTCACGCAAAGGGCCGTCACCGACGACGACGAGTGGATAGCCGTTTTTCATGCGGGCCCAAGCGGAGATAAGCGTCTGGATTCCTTTTTCTGGCGACAGCCGGCCTACGAACAAACCAAACCGCCCAGGTTCCGTTTTTTCTCCAGGGTCGGTCTCAACAAAATTTGGCTTCACGTGAATTTTGTCGTGCGGAAGTCCGCCCTGAATGAACTTGCTCTTTGCAAACTCGCTCAAGGCAACGTAACCGTCCACCGAGTTTTCCCAGGTGCCAGAGATGCGGTGGAACTGGAGCATCGCGGCCACCGCTGCCGTCATCACACGGGAATTGCGGTAACAACCGTGCCAAACGCCGTTCCAGAGGCCGCCCTCCACACAGTCCTCGCAGATTTTCCCATCTCGCGAAAGGGTCCACGCCGGACACAAGAGCCGGTAGTTGTGAAGCGTCTGTAATACCGGAGTTCCCGTTTCCCTGCAGGCTTCATAGACGGAAGGGGAAATCATCATGAAGGTGTTATGGACGTGGACCATATCGGGTTCTTCCCGGCGGAGAATGGTTTGGATTTCCCGCTTGCTGTCTTGGGAATAAATAATGTCTTTCAGGAGCAGCAATCGCTTCGACGCCGAGAGTTTCTTCAGTTCGTGGTTGCTGCGGTCGTAGGAGATGACGGTGTGTCCCTGGCTCCCGAGCAGACGAGATTCGCGCGCCGCGACGACGTCTTCGCCGCCCGCCTGCTGGTAACTGTTGTGAATAATGAGGACTTTCATGCTTTGACTAATTCACCGATTTGACGCGTAGGTGGAAACTACGCCGGAAAGGCGGCGTGTCTCGCGGCCTCGGGACTTCCGGCGGGAAGAGCAGTGCTTGAGTTCACTTCCGCCTCGACTGGACACGTATCTTTCGGAGTTCCCACGGCGCGGCCAATGCTGTGGTATATCAGGCCCGCGTCGGCCATCTCGTGCGGCTTGTACAAATTCCTGCCGTCGATGACGATTGGATATTTCAGAAGCGATCGAACTCGGTTGAGATCAAGCGAAGAAAATTCTCTCCACTCGGTCAGAATCACAAGTGCGTCCGAGCCATCCATCGCGTCATAGGCGTCTTTGGCGTACTCGATCCCGCCCGCGCGCAGCAACTCCTTGGACTTTGCGATTGCTGCCGGGTCGTACGCCCGTACTTGTGCACCCTCTCTTAACAACGCTTCGATGATTTCGATGGCAGGCGATTCGCGTACGTCGTCCGTTTCGGCCTTAAAAGCCAGTCCCAGGACGGCCAACTTTTTACCGCGCAGTGTCCATAACGCGCTTCTAACCTTTTTGAGGAACAACCTGCGCTGTTCGGTATTCACGCGCATCACTTCGGTCAAAATGCCGAAGTCGCAGCCACAATTGTTGGCGACCGCCTGAAACGCTTGCACATCTTTCGGAAAGCACGAGCCCCCGTAACCGATTCCCGCGTTCAAAAACCGCGGTCCGATACGTGAATCTGATCCCACACCCGCGCAAACTTCCGTAATATCGGCGCCCACGGACTCCGCAACGTTTGCCAGAGCATTCACGAACGAAATCTTCATCGCCAAGAACGCGTTCGACGCATGTTTGATAAGCTCCGCACTTTTCGCGTTCGTGACGATGATTCGCGCTTTCGGTGACGCGCTGGCCGGGGCCGGTATGACCTCTTTTTGTGAATAGTATCTTCCGGTGGTCAGGGGCTCGTAGATTTTCTGGAGAACTGTGGCGCTGAATTCGTCATCGGCCCCCACCACGATGCGGTCGGGATAGAGAAAATCGCTAACGGCGGTTCCTTCTCTGAGGAACTCCGGATTGGAAGCGACCGAAAAGGATCCGGGCTGGGCTCCGTTGAGCGAGAGCGACTTCCGCAGCCACTCGCAAGTGCGTACCGGCACGGTACTTTTCTCGACGATCACTTTGCGGCCGCGAATCGCCGATGCGATTTCGATCGCTACCGCTTCGACGAAGGATAAGTCTGCCTCGCCGGTAACGGACGGCGGCGTGCCCACGGTGATGAAGACGGCATCCGCCTTTTCGACTGCGTCGGTCACCGAAGTCGAGAACTTGAGCGCGCGTCCGCGGTGCCGCTCGAGAAGCTCGGGGAGATGAAGCTCGTGAATCGGAACTTCCCCGCGCTGCAGCATGGCTATTTTGCTTTCGTTGTTGTCAACGCAGTGGACCTCGTGGCCAATTTCTGCGAAACAAGCAGCTGAAACGAGTCCTACATATCCTGAACCGATGACCGCTATGCGCATTTTTCTCCTTGTATTGCAATCCTTAGGCATCGCTATGCGAGCGAAAGCATTTAGAATTCGTGAGTAATGCTGCTTACGTGGCGCCAGACCCCTTCAATACGGCTGGAATCGTCCTTGCGAGAATTTTGAGATCGAGCCAAAGAGACCACTCATCCAAATACTGCATGTCCAGCTTCATCCACTGGTCGAAGCCAATCGCGCTGCGGCCTTGCACCTGCCAGAGACACGTAATGCCGGGCCGCGTGGAGAAACGGCGCCGCTGCCAGTCTTCGTCGAATCCTTCATAATCACGAACCGGGAGGGGCCTCGGCCCAACCAGACTCATGTCCCCTCTCAAAACGCTTACCAACTGAGGCAGTTCATCGATGCTGGCGCGTCGCAGCCATTTTCCGATCGCGGTAACCCGCGGATCTTTCTTGATCTTAAATACGGGGCCAGACGCTTCGTTTAACTTCTCAAGAGCCCCGATCATCTTTTCCGCTTCCGGAACCATGGTCCTGAACTTATAGATCAGGAAGCGGCGCTTGTTGAGTCCGACTCGCTCTTGAAGGAAGAAAACTGGCCCGTTCGACGTGATCTTGATCAAGATTGCGACCGCAGCGAACAACGGCAACAAAAGCCCGAGGAGAGCGAGCGAACCAATGACGTCCAGCGCTCGCTTCGCCGCCATGGGCCATCCTTCCTGCATACCGTTGCGCGTCGCCACCGCGTGCGGCCGATCCATTTCTTCCGTCCACGCTCGCTCGGCTCTCAGACCAAATATGTCGGAGTCGAACCGGACAATAATCCCGTGTTGCTCGCACAGCGCGGCGATTTGAGAAGCCTCTTCATAGAACGACCGCAGCGGGAGGTAGATAGCCACCTCATCCACTACGTTTCTGCGGAGAAAATCGGGTAATCCCGCACGATCGCAGACAACACGAACGCCGCTCTTCTGAAATTCCTTTGTACCAGCCCAATCGGTGTCCACGAATCCAAGGTTGCGATACCCCCATTCCGGAGTGACTTCAATGCGCCTCGCAAATTCAAGCGCTCGCCGGTTTGTGCCCAGGATAAGCACGTGGCGCAAGTTGCGGCCCTTGATTCTTACCTGGCCAAGGAAAGAGCGAAGAAGGAAACGGCCAAGGACTATGCCGCTCGAACTGATGGCCCAGAAAAAGACCAGAAACAGCGGCGTCACCATGCGGATCGAGAAGGAGACCGCGACAAGTAGAAGACAAATCGTCGCCAAGGTGGTCGCTTTCCACTCCGCAAGCATTTGTTCTTTTCGAGTCGTTAGCCTCTTGGACTTATAAAAGCCGCAGAGTGCGAAAATAACGTGCCACGCCAAGAGCGCCGCGGCGAAAATCAAGCAGTTGGAAAGCTTGATTCGCATGGACATGAACTGGGCGAACGAAACTCCGTGGCTTCCCCGAAAGGCCAGAATCGTAGCCAGGCCGTAGGACACGGTCAGCAAAACGAGATCGAATACCTTGAGACAAGTCAGTAAAATATGGCGGTTGGTTACGTTCACGGTGTAGTTTTTGCGAAAGCCAGATGCATTTTCAGCTTACTTTTTTGGAATTTCTCGTTGAATGCGGCGATGAGTTTGACTATTGAGAACTCTTTGCCCCGCCGGCCAAAAGTTTGTGTAACGCTTGGCGCGATCTTGTGAATCTTATATTGCAGTGTGGAGGCAGTTGATAGACCGCTAGACCGGCTCGACGCGAAAGCCGTTAACCGATATGGTGAGGGACTTGTGGATCAGCTCGACGGAGATCACCAGTGTCTCGTCTCCCTTTAATCCGAGTAGAATTCCCTCCACTCCATCGAGGCTTCCGCTTCGAATCCGGACGCGTTTTCCAACATCAAGGAAGGAGCAAGGACTGGCAGCTACCCGGTGCTCCAGCACGGATTGGACGGCGGCGATTTGGTTCTCCGGGATCGCGGTTCCGAGGCCCCTTGCGCCCACAAACGAAGTCACACCGGACGTTCGCAGGACTTCGACTCGTACGCTTACCTCAGCCGCAATCCGCACGAAAACGTATTGCGGAAACAGAGGAACGTCGATGATTCGCTCCCGGTCGCTCCACTGATGCTTTTCCGGAAAGAGCGGAAGAAAACTCTCAATTCCCTTCCGCCGAAGTTCCCCAGCGACTTTTTTTTCGTGCCGCGCGTAAGTCTGCACGGCATACCACACGGACTCGAGAGGCAAGGCTGCAAGAGGGTCAAAAGTTATCCTCGTTCCGACTTGTGGTAACGATGACATTGGACAAGGCTCCGCCATTCTCACTCCCAACTGCTTTTATCCCGCTGGAACCTTTCGGAAGTCCCCACTCAGCGTTGGGGATTCCCGTTAAAATCTAAATCCGGTGATAGACCGATTCCGGAATCGGGAACGTTCGCTTGTTGAGAACCGCTCCCAGAACTTTGATTTTCAGACCGCGGAGCCGATCCGCGACCTGCAGCGCCACCTCACGCCGCGTGACGTTCGCTTCCAAAACCAACACCACGCCATCCGCTAGATGACCAAGGCTTATTCCATCCGCGTAGGTACTGAGCGGCGGCAAGTCCATCAGGACGTAACCAAACTCTTTCCGGAGCTCTGCGACAAGCCCGTTCATTTTGTCGGAAGTCAGGAGACTTACCGATGCCTCCGGCCCCGAACCACAAGGGAGCAGCCAAAGATTCTGAGGTTGCAGTTGCTTCACAAACTCCCGCAGCGGCCGTTGAGTTCGTAACGCATCCGCAAGCCCACAGTGGTCTGTGGCGCCAAGCAGCCCGCGGCGAGACGGCGTCCTGAAATTGGCGTCCACGATGCATACCGGCTCCGATACAGTGGCAGCGAGCACCGCAGCGATTTGGGAACAAATCCAGGTACAGCCGCTCCCGGAATTAATCGCTGCGAAGAGCACGGATCTTCTCGGCCCCTCTTGCGGATGAAATACGGTCTGAACGAGCTTCGAGACCTCTTCGCGCGCCACCTGGTCAAGGCTGAGAATGGTTCGCAGCTGAGCCCGATCCTTCTCGGCCGCTCGTGGCTCCGCAGCCAGAAGCCCCTGGATCTCGCTCGCGGGCAAGCCGCTGCTGGTGGCCGCCGCGCGCTGCAAAAGCTCAAAGTTTCTGCTCATTGTTTTTCTTCCTCCATCTTTGAGGCTGGCAAGTCTGTTTGTTCCGCGAGGCGGACTGTCTCTTGGGAAGGCAGGCGAACCGTTCTGCCGACATAAATTCGCTTGGGATCTCCAAGCCCCGGGTTAAGTGTTTCCATTCTCTGAAGTATCTTCCCGTCATACCTGCCGAAATACCGAAGGCAGATCCCATAAAGCGTTTCCCCGGGCCCCATCTGCACCGTAAAAGATTGGTCGCGTTCACCGACCGTTTGCGTGTTTGGAGAAGACTCGGCGTCGCGAAGGAGAGCTCCATCGTGCGGCAAGGGGTCAACACCGGTCATCCGTTGGTCCAAATTCGGACTTGCCGATGCTCGGGCGACAGTGGACGTGGGCGCAGCAACGAGGCTGGCCGAAGCGCCAGGCTCGTTCACATTACAGGCCGCCAATAAAATCGTAAGAGATAGCAGAATGGCGGCCATCATCAGGCCGGTCCGAATCAGCCCGCCGCGAAGCCATGAAGTCCCTTGCGCGCGTCGATACGGCCTCCGATCGAAAGATGGAGCCGGGCCGGAGGGAGAAAATGATTGCTTTGTTAACGCCTCGAGGTCTAAATCCTCCAACACTTCACGAACGATCTCCGGGCCAATCACTTCTTTCTGCAAAGCGCACCCCAGCGCCATTGCGTTAAAACAGATATTGTTAATATTCCGCGGAATGCCGTGCGAATGCATCGCAATTAGATCGCAGGCGCGATCTGAAAAAAGCGGCCGGGCAGCTCGGTAGCCCGCAACACACAACCGGTATTTCATGTACTCGCGGGTTTCGCCAGCGTTGAAGGGAGCTAACCGCGCCACGACAGAGACTCTCTGCCGGAGCTGGACCATACTTGGCGAGGAAAGTTTCCTGGCGAGATCCGGTTGGCCGGCCAGAACAACGTGCATCAATTTTTCGTCACTCGTCTCGAAATTGGAAAGCACGCGCAAAACTTCCATTGCCGGCTCATCCAAGTTCTGCGCCTCGTCGATGACCACAACGACTCGCCGCCCAGCCGCCGCTTCCTGTATCAGTACGCCGTTGAGCTGTGTCTGCATGTGCGCCAGATCTTGACCGTCACTGGAAACGCCAAGGTCCGCGAGCAAGTTCCGAAGGAGATCGCGGGGGCTACACAAGGTTTGAAATAGAAAGACGGTTTTCAGCGAGGCCGGAGCTTTCTGTAAGAGATTGAACAATAACGTGGTCTTGCCCATTCCGGGATGCGCGATCATCGCCGTGAAGCCGCGATTTTCCGTCACACCGTGCCATATGCTTGCCATCGCCTCCCTGTGCGTCGAGCTCAGGTAGAGATAGCGCGGGTTCGGCGTGACTCCGAACGGCTGCTCCGCGAGTTTGTAGTAGTCCAGATACACTTGTTTAGGCCACCTGCCTCGGCACGCTCGCTAGCACCGGCATTTTCAGTATCTCGGCGACTTCCAGCGGAGTACGGAATGATGGGTCAAGCCACTCCGCGGCAAACCCCGCCGCTACGCCTGCAAGAAGCGCAAAAATCAGCCCCCCGAGCGCAACCAGCATGGGGTTAAACGCAGGCAACGCAGGCACAACCGCCGGGACGGCAATCGCTACATCCGCAATTCGTTTTTGATCCAACGCGTCTGAGGTCCGCTCCTGCTCCCGCTTATTCAAATAAAGCAGGTAATTCGCCTCGTCCGCCTTAGCCTCCCGCACGAGAGCGGTTTGTTTCACGGCTTTGCCGTCCAGATCGATCATTTGCAGACGCATCGTCCGAACACTGTTTGCAATCGCCACGGCATTTGCTGTTTGGGACGCGAGGTCTAGTTGCGTTTTAGCGACATCCTGGCGCAGCAGTTCATAGGTCGGGTCGCGATCGGTGGTGTGGTTTGCGTAATTCAATTCCTTCGCGTCTTTAATGGCCGCTTGCGTCTTGGCAATCTCTTCATCCGCCTCAAGCACTAACGGAAAAGACGGGTCGTATTTCACAAGCAGCTGGGTGCGCTTCAACTCCGAGGTCAGCAGAGACGCTTCCAACTGCTGTAGCAGGAGATTGGCGGCATTCGAGGTCTGCTGCGTTGTAATTCTTTCCGGCGTTTTCTGCAGCTGCGTTTCGACGGCCCTGATTCGCTCTTCGTCTGCCGCGATTTGCTCTTGTGCCTGATGTAGTGCCGCCAGGGATATCGTCATTTGCTGCGCCATGTCCGTCCGCAGCACGTCCGGAGCCGCAACACCTTCGTCGCGGCTGAAATTCGTCAGCTGCGTCTCCACATTCGCTAAATCTTGCCGGTATTTTTCTGTTTGCTCGGCAAAAAAATTCGTCGACCCCACCGGCCGCCTGAGCTGGAGATGTTTTTCGAGATAGAGCTTGCCGAGGTTTTGCAACACACAAGCGGGTGTTTCCGCATTCCCGATCGCCCCGTATTTCACTGTAATCACGTCCGAGGCTTTTTCCGCTTCAGCCTTTATCCCCTTTTCCAAAGCCAAAGCCGCCTTTTGAATGCGCGCCGCTTTAAACCGCGCAGGATCCTTTGGGAGCAGCACGTCCCATATGGACCATCGGTCCGCCAACCCGCAGGTCTCCGCCACGGTGCGCAACATGTCCTGCCCCTTTAACAAAGCAATCTCGGAGCTAATCTCGTCTGGCGTAACTCCTTTGCTGTTCAGCATGGCCGCGTTTTGGCCCGATGTAATCGCCGGGTCCGATCTGCCCTGGTCCACGACAACTTGCATCTGGGCCACGTAATAACGCGAAACGACATACCACGCGACGAACACAGAACACGCCAAAACGCCCAAGATAGTCACAAGTATCATTCGCTTGTGTCTAAAGAGCGGTGTCAGCAGATCTCTCAGCGTGCGAAACTGCTTGCCTTCGTCGGGTTTTATACTTTGACTTGTCTTATTCATCGTTTTTTTCTCTCTCGCCGCTTCCCTGGTGCTAATTGTCTCAAATCAAAAGTAAGTGGGCACTCCCACGCCGACGCCATACGGGATGTACTTCCGAATTTTCGTGATCGTCTTTTCCGGTATGAAGATCATGTCCCCGGATCGCACCCCGACATCTTCCGCGACGTTCTTCCCGTGCAGGATGTCGGCTAGCTTCAGCTCTTTCGCTTCCACCCAACCCGATCCAGACCGGTGATAAAGATAAACGCGCGTCTTTGCCGTGGGCAGGAATCCTCCGGCCAGTGCGATCGCCTCGGTCACTGTCAGGTCGTAGCGCAGGTCATACTGCCCTGGCTTCATCACTTGCCCGGTCACGATAAAATACGCTTTTTGGAAATCGAACAAATCCACATCCACGATCGGTTCATGGAGGGTTTTCCCATACGCTCTCTTGATGGCATCCACCGTCTGCGGAACCGTCAATCCTAAGACGTTTATGCTCCCCGCACTTTGCAGCGTGATGTACCCATCTGGCTGGACCGTGACTTTCTGGTTGTACTCCGGCGACAGCGCAAACGAAATTACCAGCACGTCGCTTCGGTTAATCCGGTAGCGCGGATTCCGTTCTACCGGGATCGGGTGGGTCACGTCGTCTTTAGCCGCAAAATGCTGCGCGTCCGGCGCGGTATCCGCATCGATTCGCACTTCCTGCGCACGCGCCGTTCCGGAAACAAGCAGTACAAATACACCCCATCGCAAAGTACTTTTTATAGTACTCATCTTCTTGCTCCTTACCTTCTCCGCCTACTGGGACTTGCTTAACGAACTACATCCTGGGGAAAGCTTTCTTCGGCGGGACAGTGGCCGAAATCCAAGCTGACCTGAACATCCCTTCTGCCTCTACGAGTACTTCCCACTTTGGGAACACTACTTCAACTGCATCTGGACAGAACACGCAAAGAATTGCGTTCTGAAATCGAAAAAAATACTAACCCCAATTTTGAACGTGTTTTGTGCCAATTGTGTTCGTCGCCGATTCCAGTTCGGGACACAAGTTGAACACCGCCCAGCGCATTCTGTATGCGATCGCATCGCAGTTGTCGGGGCCTTTCACGCAAAAACGGCCCAAATCTGCATCCTTTTCGCGTCTTGCAGCGGCACTTGTCATTTTCTGTCCCCCGACATCGGAATAAGAGTGAGTGACCCGGGACGGAATACTAAGACATGAAAACAAAGTCCCGCTGTGCAATATGGAACACTTCCCAAGCTGGCTCGAATCCTCGTCGCCGGAGCGGTCTAAGCAATTCGCTTGCTTCCATCCTAATCGCAGCGGCTTTTCCTTCCTGGCGCTAATCTATGCAGTGGCATCCTTGCGTCGACGCATCGACGCTTTCACACTGACCATGTGAATTGGGTGCTTGATTTTCTAGCTTTTTCAAGCAAGGCCGAAGTTCGGCACAGCGGGCCTCTGGAGTCTCGGTACACAACGGAATGCCTGGTTGTATGGCTGTCGCAGCATCTACTCAAGCTGACCAGCCAACTGCCCTACCTCGTAGGCAACCGCCTGGTGCAACCCAGGCGAGTGTCTGTCGCGCACACTTCGACCTTATCGGTATGCTCGACGTCCTCGCTTTTCAGGGAACGCAGCAGCAGCGGCGGGCCGCCAATCTATTGGAGTAAGAGCGCCCGCATCTGGGTCCCCTGATTCATGCGAGTGGTGATGCGGAAAAGGTAGGTAATTTCAGCGTAGGTGACCGTGGTGTCCCTATTGATGGTCTTTCCCACGGGCCGCAGCAGGATGTTGGCGGCGATGATTCCCGGAGTTCCAACCAGGCTGGAGTGCGCAGCGCCCAATCCGGAGAGGTCCCGATCGCGGCCGGGAACCAGAGCGTCGCGGCGGTGTTCAGGCCTCGAATCATCATCCCATCTTTCAGAATCACGCCGCCGCCTAGGAAGCCGATTCCGGACACGACATAGGCGGCAACGCGCCCCTGGCTGCCGTCGCCTGCGATTAAGCCATCCATCATCACGAACATCGCGGCGCCGGAGGCCACCAACGCCTTCGTGCGAAGTCCCGCCATTCGCAGCCGCTGTTGGCGTTCAGCGCCGATCAGCGCTCCCAACAAAAGCGCGACAAATAAGCGAATCGCAGCGCGACGCATATCCGAGGATGCCGACTGCGAAGGTGTCCGGGTGACCTTCGTTGCATACCTCGAACGTGCAAAGATTCCCATTCAGATTGACATCGGATTCGGAGACATCGTCACACCCCCACCTTCCGAGACCGGCTATCCTACGCTCCTGGAATTTCCTGGCCCGCGTTTGTTGGCCTATCCGAAAGAAACGGTCGTTGCCGAAAAACTCGAAGCACTTGTCAAACTCGGAATCGCCAATACCCGCATGAAGGATTTCTACGATCTCGAGGTTC
>Ga0074044_10000077_pt1 | contig 94387 bp, 83 predicted proteins | sample BogForMeECP23OM1_FD_94443 | JGI IMG/M metagenome (GOLD analysis project Ga0074044, IMG submission 94443) | Bog forest soil microbial communities from Calvert Island, British Columbia, Canada - Bog Forest MetaG ECP23OM1 | ecosystem: Environmental > Terrestrial > Soil > Wetlands ...
CAAAAGTTCGCCGCCGAGAACGAAACGCATCCTCGCCGCCGCAGTTACCACATCGAAATCTCGCGAAGTTCCAACCATCCCGCCCCGCAATTGGGAAGCATCCAGCGTGGGATTACGAGTATGCCTGCCTGTTCGCTTACGATGCGTCAGCGAATGGGAGTTTAGTGGAAGCATGCGCAACATTGAACAACAAGGTGAAACAGGCGTGCTGGGATACTGCGAAAATCTTTGTTATTGTCTTGCCAGGGAAGTGAAGCAGATAACTGTTGAAAACAGCGATTACACTCATTGATCGTGCCATCCTGGTGGGAACCGTGCCTAGAACAGAAACGCCCGCGTCTCCATCGCTGGATTGGCGGGCTTTTTCTATGTACGGAAAACGGATATCTACGCAGCTTTCTTCTGTGACGCTTTGACCTTAGACCATCTCAGCCGTTGGGCGGCTGCGATCTTCCTTCGAGACGCGGCGGACATAGGCTTTCTCTTTGTTGCGACAGCGCTCTTTGTCTGCCCGGTCTTACTTTTTACCTTCGCCCATCTCTGACGCTGGGCTTCTGCAATCCGTGCCCGGCCCGTAGCAGATATCTTGCGGCGTCCCCCGTTTTGCTTTCCGTACTCAGCACCGAACGCCGAAAGCGCAGCAGAAATACCCTGAATTTGCCTCGTCAACCGAGTGTGTTCAGTCTTCAACAGGCGCACAACTCCCGCTAAGTCCTTCATCGATTCCCCCTCATTTGCTTGCGAAATTGGATTGTCTCGACGCAGGTGCTAGATTCCGCACTCCACTTCTACAACTCCAGTACCCCGGCGAAGTTGCCTAAGTATACGGTAAGAATGGACGGATCACAGGGGATGCGCGGAAGGCTCTGCGACAGAATCAAGAGTGTAATAGCGGCTGTCCGAAAAACGGGTTAATCGAAAACCCACGAGAGCAGATCGCACCCGGCTACCACTGCCCCGACAACAATAGGCGTTGCCAGCAGCACGAGCATTACGATCTGCCAAACACCGTAGCCTGAATTCATGCTCCCGATGCTCGGCAAGAACTGCCCGAGGGTGTCGCCGAACTCGTAGCAGCCGAGCCAGATACCCACGGCGATAGTTAGCAGGCGTTTCATATTCTCAAGCCTAAAACCAGCGCACGTGTGCCGCAATCCACTTTTGTGTTGGTCCTTCGTATGCGTTTGGACTTGTCCTTCCGGGCAAACGAACTCATGTCGCGCGTTCTCAGTCCGCTGATGCGGCAGACAAGAAACGCATGACCGAAGCAATAAAGGCGTTGCAGGCACTACGCCAAACGCGACGAAATTAAAGGCCCCCGCCTGTCGCCAGTTGGCCCGATCTTCCTTGCCAGAACAGCGAGTAACCGCTGGGTTCGTTTCTCCTCTGCTTTTCTTTCGTTAACCCGCTCTTGCGAAGAGCTTTCGTAGCGTGGAGGTTTCGAGGGTAGTGTCACGAGCAGCGTCCTTATCTTGTGCAGGCTTGGTTGCACAGCGATGAGTAATGTATTTCTTCCATAGGTAATCGCCCGCCGTCTCGCGGTTCATCATCCCCGAAGGCGTCAGGAACTTCAACTGACACCGGGCACAAACAGCGAGAACCGGCGTGTTCTCCTTATATTTGAGAACCGAGAAACCTATTTCATCTATCACGGTAGCGGAAGTCTGCCACGCGGCGGAGTTCAAGACAAGACTCCATTTGGCCCTGTGGAAAACAATTCACAAATCACGGAAATCTTTGCGCTGAGTGTTGGCTATCGAACAGTCCCCCGACGATTCGGGCATGTGTACTCACGCCCGGTCTAGACCGGAGTACAGGGAGTCCGGCTTTGACAGGAAGAAAGACGAAAGAACCGCGCTGTCCCTATTGCGTTGTGGGGACGGGATTTCGGGTCATGAAAGTCCTCTCAAACGGACGGCAGATTTGCGAAAATTGCGGCCACATTGTATTTCCAAAGGACGAGGGTTTCAGGTGTCCATGCCAGAAGTGTCTCGAAGTTGAGTTCTCTCCCAGGATTCGCCGCTTACGTCCTGAGAGCCGTAACCGAAAAATTTAATTGACCGAACTGAGGCGAGATGGATATCAACGAGTTCTATCAGACGGCAATCCAGAGCGAGGATAGCCATTACCTCTATGTCGACTTGCGACCTTTTGGCGACCGCCAACGGGAGGCGGTTGACTCATACATGCGCGACGCGTCGGATACGATTCAATCCGGAGCAAGCACCATCGGCGTGCGGACTGTGATTTTAATCACCGATCTTGCAACTGTGATTCCCGATAGTGCCCGAGATTCGCTCGCGGAATTGCGAAAGGCAGGCGTTTCTATTTCAGTGCAGGGCCGTCGCTCGTAGTTGTTTGCGAGGCCGTCGTTTAGAGGGGCTTGAAAATCCCTACAGTTCTGCTAGACTATCCGCCCATCATGGCTAGAGAGCTTGTCTGGCTTAGAGAACATCTCCTTTGCTGCTTGGGGATGCTCAGCGTGCAATTGGATTGTACCCATTCTCAACCGCGCTCTGTCTAGTAAACCCTCCGCGGCGGCATGCGAAGCCTTCGAGAAACACGAGTGTGCTAAATTCCCTCGCCATCCGTCAGCAACAGAAAAACGTCCGCCCCGCGGTTGCGGCCCCTGATTTTTTCACATGTTCAATATTGCACAGACCCGAACAAAAGCGAGGACTATAAGGTGAAACTGTCTCTTCCCAGGAGGCGGACATGTCCTGCCAAGGTTGGCTTCCACGCTGTGCCATTTGTAAGCAATTAGTCAATTTGAACTTGAGCAAAGCAGATGAATACGGGCGTGCCATTCACGAAGAATGCTACGTCTCACTGCTCGTCCAAAAGGAGCCGCGATTTCTAGCCCGAACTGAGATGACAATGTTGATGAGTGCCGGTTAGAGCCAGGCGCAGCGTTAGCGAGCCAGAATAAAAATGGCCGAACCCTTTGGAGAGTTCGGCCCGCGATTGGTGGTCGTGAGGGTCGAATGGTGGTCTCCCCGCCACTAACCCATGACCAATGCCAGTTAAAGTGAACATATCGCGATGCGGTTTATCAGACTGTTCAATTTTGCTCACCGTCCTGCGCGGCTAGCGCTTCTTAGCCCACGTTGCCGTGACGAGACTGGCTAGCCGGTCCTGCCGCCCCTTGACCCACTTCGCATAGTGGCGCTCCGTCGTCTTGATGCTTTCATGCCCTAACAACTTGGAAACTTCCTCCAGCGGAACACCCTTCTCCAGCAAGTCCACAGCGAACGTATCGCGGAGCCGGTGGCTCTTGAGATAGCCGTTAGTGGACAGCTTGGCAGCCTCAAAGAGTGGGGCTAGGTACAGCTTGGCCCAACTTTTCGTAATGCTTTCTTCCTCGCCCTCGCCGGACCAAAAGATGTATTCCGGGTTTTCGTTCGTCACAGCTAGCAGCTCTTTCGCAACCGCGGGAGGGATGGGCACGGAGACGTGTGTCCCCGTCTTCTGCCGCGCTGTCACGATGAGATAAGCCTTTCTGGCCTTATCGTGCTGTAGCTCGCCGCGCTTGAGCGTCAAGGCGTCCCGGATGGCAAGCCCGCTCCAGCGCATCAGTTGAATGAGCGCGTGGACCTTTGTCCGCATGTCCTTCGTCACGGTAGTTGCGATGGCCGCTAGGAGCCGAGTGTATTCGGCCGGCGTGATCGGCAGCGTGGGCGGCTCCTCAACTTTGATCTTCGGTAGCTGTGGAATGCGGGGCAGCCATTGCGACTCATAGCAGTAGCGGAGGAATGTACGGACGCGCTCGCGCACCTTGGAGCGTGTGTAGCTGGAGGGATACAGCTCCGGCCATGTGGCACAAAAGCCCGTGAGCAACTCGCGGGTTAGCGCTAGGAGGGTAAACACGCGCTGAGACTCGCAGTAGTCGCGGAGCCGGTCCAGCTCGCGCTTGTATTTGCCCATCACGGAGGACGTGACGCCCTGGACTTCCTTGTCCGTGATGAACGCGTCTATAGCCGCCTGGATCGTGCGCTGTGCTTCCGCCGCTTTGACATCGGGCACGCGGCCGGCAAGTTGGTCCTCCAGCTCGCGCTTCTTATCCTCCGCGGCCGCCCATACGCGGGTCCGAGCGGAGACGCGGTGCTGTTGCCGGTCCTGGGTCCAGCGGAGATGCTTGGGGCACCGGCAGCGCTTCTCAAACTCATCCCCGCGGTATTTGCAGCCCGGGCTGTGCCGGACAAAGATCGTGATGACGGGCGGGCCGGGCTTGGTGCTCCACTTCCGTGTGTTCTGCCGCATCAACTCTTTTTCTTCGTCTGTGAGCGGTATCACTTCGACTCCTTAGACACGCACGCATTGTGCTGCCACACGTAGCCGGCTCGCACGCACGGTTTCTTATTGCCCGTGTGCGTTAAGCGGATCTGGGCCACGTCTTCCGCTATCTCCGCGTCCTGTGCCGCCTGTTCTTTCGCGGACTCCGCGGCAAGGCGCGTGAAGACTTCCTCGTTTGTCTTGACCATATTGGCCTCGGCATCGGCATCCGCTTTGACCAGGGCAGGGAACTCCTTAGTCCATTGCTCTGCCGAATGGTGCGAAACGGAATCGGCCGTTATAACCTCGCCCGAGCTGTCCCCGAAGGTACATGCCGTCTCTCGCAGGAATTGAAATCTCTGGCAGGTCACATCGGAGTCATGCGGGCTTTGACCTAGCGCTGCCGAACTCACAGCTACAAGCAGGGTTAAGAGAAGGGTTTTCATGCCGTCCTCACTTTCTAGGACGACATTAGCACGGTTTTAGCACATGAAAATGGTGCTAGAGTGCAAGTTATTGATTATAAGTGTTAAAAAGATGGCGGAGAGGGTGGGATTTGAACCCACGATACCCGTTAAGGTATGTCCGCTTTCGAGGCGGATCGTTTCAACCACTCACGCACCTCTCCGGAAAGCAGCTATCAGCCGTCAGCTATCAGTCGTCGGGCAAAGCGGATTCCTCCGCCCCTCGCGTTCGCTCAGGGTCGGAATGACAACTTGGCGAACGACTAACGACCAGCGACTAACGACGGTTCTTAAAGAACGTTTGCAGCAATTCCGCGCTGCGGCCGGCGAGCACTCCGCTGCGGACGTCCATCTTATGATTCAGTTGCGGATGATTCACAACCTGCATCACGGAATGAACCGCGCCCGCCTTCGGATCGTCGGCCCCATACACGAGGCGTTTGATCCGAGCGTGCACGAGGGCTCCGGCGCACATCGGGCACGGTTCAATTGTAACAAACAGCTCGCAGTCGCCTAGACGATGGTTACCAACGGCAGCACCGGCCTCGCGCAGCGCAATCATCTCCGCGTGCGCGGCGGGGTCGGAGTCTGTGATGTTCCTATTCCAGCCGCGGCCGACGATGCGTCCTTTGCATACGACGATTGCGCCGACCGGCACTTCTCCGGCCTCAAGCGCGCGCTGGGCGCAGCGGAGCGCTTCCTCCATCCAGAGTTCGTCGTGGGGTGGCTGCCCGGGAGCGGTCTTGGGTCTTGGGTCGTCGGTCTTCGGACGGTCGCCTGCGGCGGTCTCTCGGCTGGGCACTTGCGTTGACGCTCCGTTCTGGATTCTAGCGGGTTTTACGATCGCGCAGGTCAATGGCGAATTCGCGTGTTGGAGCGGGCGGCAGAATGGTGTCGCGGGAGGCGCGGTTCGGGCCTGGCAGTAGTCAGGCCCGGCTCAAATCAGATTCAGCACAGTTCGCACCGCATCGGGCACCACCGCGTGGATTACAGCCGGAACCACGATGCAAACTACCGGGTAGGCGACTACCACTGCTGGAATCACGAGAAGCGCCCAGATCCTTGTCGGCAGATTTGTCAGATAAGCTTTCATGACATCGTCTCTGCTGGTAAATACGGACGGCTGACGGAAAAAGTTCCGCACTAAACTTTGTGCAGTGGGTCAGTCTGAATTTGCCTTGAAAGGGCGCGGCTTCGGCCGCGCCGTAGGCCGCTGGGGGAATGCGTCTTTCAAACCGACCCACTACCGCACTTTGGGATGCGCGGCTTCGATGATATGCTAGCCGCGTCATGGGCATGCCGAGCTTGCTGCGGAAGGTTTTCCTGGTGGACCTGATTCAGGGATTGAAGGTCACGTTCCGCTATCAGGATCCGAAGGAGATTTACACCGAGCAGTATCCGCTGGAGCGGCCGCAGGTGGCCGAGCGCTATCGCGGCGCGCCGCGGTTGAACGTCAATCCTGACACCGACGAGACTATGTGCATTGCCTGCGACCTGTGCGCGCTGGCGTGCCCCGAAAATCTGATCGTGGTCTCAAGCGCGCGCAACGAACACACCCGCCGCAAAGAACTCACCGACTTCACCTACGACCTGAGCCGCTGCATGTTCTGCGGATTGTGCGAAGATGCCTGTCCCGTCGACGCTCTCGAACTCACGCAGGACTTCGAGCTCGCCAGCTACACCCGCGAAGGCTGGATCTGGGATCGCAAGACGCTGGAAAAAGGTCCCGCTCCGACCCAGTACAAACGCTAGCTCAGGGCCTTCCGCAGAACGCGCCGCCTGATATTTTTGCAGTCCGCGTCGAACGAAGCCCCACGGAAGTAGACGAGAAACGGCGAGCGAGTGGAATCTCTCGCCCGCCGCGTCCGATTAGTGCCTCAGCCTTCAGTTCTCAGCAACAACCTAGCGTTTACCGACTGCGTGGCCGCGTCCATCGCGCACTTCGTTGCCTTTGAAGTTGGAAACTCTGTCCACGCGATTTCGCGGCTCGGGCTTCTCGCCACGTGCCGGCCGGGGTTTGCTATAGCCGTGCTCGGGATGGTAGCGGTTGTTGACATGACCGCGGAAGCCTTCCGAACCATGAAACCAGGGGCCCGCGCCAATGAAAGCGCCGCCCGAGAACCACTCCGAGCCATAGTAGCCGTAGGGAGCGCACTCGTACGGCGCGGCGTCATAGTACCCGTAGGGACATACCGGGGCGACTCCGAGTCCGACTTCGACATTGACTTGGGCCTGTATTTTGGGAGTCGTTACCGCAAAGCAAATCCCAGCAACCGCGGCAAACGCAAACAAACTAAGTCCGCTCATTCGTTATCCTCACTGTGGTAAACCTGAACGCTGTCGGGTTAGTGATCGACTGACGCACCACCACCCTGATTTCAGATTAGCTAGTAAGGATTTGCCGGTCTGAGCAAAACGATACGGATAAGTACGATTTAACTTTGCTGCAGGATGGACTGCAGAAGCTGGATTTCAGATTGCAGATTCTAGATTGAAGATTAAAGAACCCGGGGCCTTGCACTTTCAATCTACAATCTACAATCTGAAATCTGAAATCTGCAATCTGTAATCTGTAATCCCCTCACTCCGGCTGCTGTTGGGTCATGCAGTGCATCGCGCCCAGCCCCCAGATGAAATCGCCGGAGTAGATGGGAACGATCTCGCGAGTCGGAAACAGCTCGGCCAGCGTGTTCAGCGCCATGCGGTCGTTCGGACGATTGAAGACAGGCGCGAGCACGACTCCGTTCGCGATGTAGAAATTCGCGTAGCTGGCCGGCAAGCGCCGACCCTCGAAGACGACCGGCTGCGGCATGGGGAGTTCGACTACGGTCAATTGTTTGCCGTCCTGGTCGCGTGCCGACTGCAGTCGTCGCAAGTTGGCGCGCAGCGGAGCATGGTTCACATCTTTCGAGTTGGGCTCGACCATGGTGACGACCGTATTTTTCGAGACGAAGCGGGTGAGGTCGTCGACGTGGCCGTGCGTGTCGTCGCCGGCGATGCCGCGTCCGAGCCAGATGGTATGCGGCGCGCCGAGGTAGTCGGCGAAAGCTTTTTCGTAGTGCACGCGCGTCATATGCGGATTGCGCTGCTGCACCTTGCTGAGCAAACACTCCTCGGTAGTAAGGATCGTGCCTGCCCCGTTAACGTCAATGGAGCCGCCTTCGAGCACGATGCGCTCGCCAGCAGAGAGCGGCCGAATCTCAAGTGGGTGGCCGATTCCAGTCGCGTTCTTCGCGGCTAGAGTGGGTCTTTTGACGTGCGCCATCAGCGATCCGATTTTGTCGTCAAACCGCCAGTTGGAATATTTCGCCCAGGCATTAAAGCGGAACTTGAGGGCAAGAGCAGCCGAGCTCCGGTCGGCCCGTCCGGGTCGAAGACCCGGACCCACATTCTTGGGAGCGAGGAAGATGCAGCCGGAGTCGCGCAGCCAGACGCGGTTCGTAGGCCATCGATGGAAACGAACGTTGTCAGAAAACGCAGCGGCGCGTTCGAGGACCCGGCGCGCCCTCCGGGCCGCCGCGGCTCCATTGACAATCAACTCGACGCGCTCATGCCTCGCCAAATTGCGGATGATCTCGGCATAGACCCACGGGATCGGCTCGAACCGTCCCGGCCAGTCGCCGTGATAGTGCGGCCACGCGAGCCAGGTCGCCGCATGCGGCTCCCACTCGGCGGGCATGCGGTAGCCGAGGGTCGCGGGACAGGCAGCCAGCAAATTTGTTGTCAGGGGGGTTGCCGGAGGGACGGACGTCTTCGCCATTCAGTGTGGCACCTCAGTGTCGCGGCTTCGGACTGGGGCGACATTCTGTCCTGCCTCACAGGTGCTGCCCTTGTCGAAATCTAACGTCGCTCGATTCAGGCCAGGCTTGATCTCGAAAGCTTTGTACGCGTAATAGGCGGGCTCGTCTTCTCGCTCCGCAAGGCCGAGGAGAATAACTTGAGAATTTGCTTTCAAATCACGGAACGCGAATCGACCGGCGGCGCTCGAAAGCGCATGGTCCAACACCGAAGCTTTTCGAATCGCCGACTTTAGGCGTTCGTACGACGCGCAGAAGCGGTCCGATCCAGGTGCATCCCCGTGGGGCATTTCTTTCTTCATGTTCTCAAGAACTTGGGCAATCTCTGGAGCGCTTTGTGGGTCAAGCAAATAGATGTCAACGCTGGCTGGGTGAATCAGCTTTCCTGCAAAGCAGTCCTGTGTTGTTCCTTGAAGAATGGCGCGATCTTGCGAGTAGCTGCCGGTCGGCATGAGAACCAAGAAGAGTGTCAGGAGCAAACGCATAACAAGCTCTCAGTCGATCAAGCGATTGCTGATGGGTGCATACGCGTCGATTCTGCGGTCGCGCAGGAAGGGCCAGTTGCGGCGGATTTCTTCGAGCGCTTTCAGATCGACATCGCCCACCAGGATTTCTTCGCGGTCGTGCGAGGCCTCGGCGAGCACGCGCCCGAAGGGATCGCAGAAAAACGATCCGCCCCAGAACTCGAGTCCCTGGCCGGGAGCCGACTTGCCGCGAATGTTGCCGGTCTCGAAGCCCACGCGGTTCACGACGGCAACATAAACTCCGTTGGCGATGGCGTGAGAGCGTTGAATGGTGCGCCAGGCGTCGTGCTGGGCCACTCCGAACTCGGCCTTCTCCGCCGGATGCCAGCCGATCGCCGTTGGATAAAACAGAATCGTCGCGCCCTGCAGTGCGGTCAAGCGCGCACCCTCCGGATACCACTGGTCCCAGCAGACGAGCGTGCCAAGCTTCCCGGCGCTGGTGTCGAGCGCGCGGAAGCCGAGGTCGCCGGGAGTGAAGTAAAACTTTTCGTAATAAAGCGGGTCGTCGGGGATGTGCATCTTGCGGTACAGGCCGCGCAGCGAGCCGTCGTTGTCGAAGATGGCTGCGGTGTTGTGGTAAACGCCGGCGGCGCGCTTCTCGAAGAGCGATGCCACCAGCACGACTCCGTTCTTACGAGCGGCGGCAGAAAGTTTTTCGGAACTCGGGCCGGGGATCGGTTCGGCCAGATCGAAGAGGGCATGATCTTCGCGCTGGCAGAAATACTGAGTCTGAAAAAGTTCGGGCAGGCAGACGACCTGCGCTCCGCGGCCGGCGGCATCGGCGACGCGTTCGATGGCCTTCTCGAGATTTTGTTCCGGCTCCGGGCCGCAGGACATCTGCAGCAAAGCCACGCGGAATTTTTCAGGCGGCACGATTTTCGTATTCTCCGAAAACAAATATAGCAGCTCATTGGATGTTCGCTGCGGGGGCGCGGATTCGTAGGCTGCAGTTGCGTGCGGAAAAGCTTTTAACCGCGAAGGGCGCAAAGAAAATCCGCAAAGGACGCAAAGAAAATCTGATGGCGGAGGGCTTCGCGTCAACGGCCGGCTTCGCAACTACGACGACGCTTTTTGATTTGCTTTGAAAGAGGGTGCCAGGCGCGGGTTTTCGGAAACCAGCTGTTCGACTCGCGTGATGATCTCTAACGACGGCGCGGAACGCAGGATCGCTTCCAGCGCAGGCTCGGCATCCAGCGACTCTTTGGAGATCAGGTCGAGCAGAAATTCCATGGCCGCATCCTGACGCGTAAGCGCGATGGCCGAAAGCAGCACCGAGCGGAACCACGGGTCGTGACTGGGCCCGTGCGCTTCGGCGAGACACTTCCGCAGCGCTTCAAAGCCCGCCGCAGAATGCGTCCCGGCGATCGCGAGGGCGGCTTCGCCGGCCGCGTCGTCGCCTGTCTCCAGAAATCGTTCCACCCACGGCAGCGCACGGGTACCCTCGATGCGCAGGACGCCGCCGTAGCACGCGCCCAGCACCTCGGGTTCGTCGGAACCGAGCGTCGCTCGCAGGCGGAGCAGAAGGGACGCGGACGACGATCCGATTTGCTCCACCGCGCGGACAACTTCCACTCTCACCGCCTTGTCTTTGTCGGCGAAGAGTTCGACGAGGTGCGTCAGAAGATCGACTTCGAGCAGGCTGCGGCACTGCACCAGCGCCAGCGCGCACGTCGCGCGGAGGGTTCCCGCGGTGTCGGACTGACCTCCCCAGACTGGTTCCATCTGAATATGCCGCATGCCGCGCAGAAATAAATCGGCATCCTGATGTTCGAACGCCGCGAGCGCGCGGCTGAGCGCGTTCTTGGCCCAGCATTGCGGGTCGGTCTTTGCCGGATTCTCGAAAAAGCGCTCGAATGCCGTGAGCAAGTCTGGGATCAAGGGCTTCATACCCAGGTCGCGGACTAGATCGGCGGACTTGGCTACGATGAAATTGTTCTTGTGAGCCAGCGCTTTGCGGAGGGGGACAACGTGGGCTTCGTCGGGCTGGTCGCGGAGTTGCTCCAAAGCTGCGAGTTGGTCTTCGAAGGCGCGCTTGCCGGGAATCTCCGCAGTGTAAATGAGACAAGAAGAGGCATTAACCACAAAGGACACGAAGGTTCACGAAGGAAGTCTTCTGTTCGCCCTTCGTGAACCTTCGTGCCCTTTGTGGTTAAGGCTCTGAGGGTTGGTCCGTGGAATCCCTTCCGGCGATTCCTGTAGAGTAGTTGATCGGGAAGAATTGCTTTGGCTTGGAGGCGTCATCTTGAAACATGGCAATCATAGCGACGGACATCCTGCGGGTAAGTCGCAGGCCAATGGCGGCGGTGAAGGCAAGGACCGACAACTGCATAATCCCATCGCCGACAAACTGATTCCGCTGGAGCCTCTTGATCTGGGCAAGGTCACTTCGATCGACAGCCTGGTGCGCGCGATGGCCAAGACCGCCTTCACCGGACGCCAGCTGGGCGAAGCCGCCGACGTGCTCGAAGCCATGGCGCTCGACGAAGACGCGTTCATCGTGATGACCCTCGCTGGCGCGATGACCGTAGCCAAGCAGGGATTAATCGTCACCGAGTTGATCGACCGCGGCATCGTGAATGCGATCGTTTCGACTGGGGCGCTCATGGCGCATGGGCTGGTCGAGGCCACGGGGCGGGCGCATTTTCGGGCCAATCCTGAAGTTTCGGACGAGGAGTTATACGAGCAGGGTTACAACCGCGTCTACGACACGCTCGAACCCGAGCAGAACCTCGACGACGTCGAAGAAGTGATGTCGGCCGTGCTCGAGGCCTGGGACCACAACGACGTCATGTGCTCCTACAAGCTGAATCACGCCATCGGCGCCTACCTGGCGAAGCACACGCAAGGGGAGCGCGGCATTCTGAAATCAGCCTATGAGAAGGGCGTGCCTGTCTTTGTGCCGGCCTTCACTGACTCCGAGATGGGCCTCGATACCGCGCTGAATAACCGCCTGCGGGAGTCTACCGGGCGACACAGAATCCGCTACGACCCGTTCGAAGATCTGGAACATTTTGCCGCCACGCTGCTGCGGCAAAAGAAGCTGGGGATTTTCACCATCGGCGGCGGCGTGCCGCGCAACTGGTCGCAGCAGTTCGGTCCGTTCATTGAACTGCGGCACCGGCGCCTGGGCGAGCATGTGCCTTTGAAGCGCTACCACTACGGTTTAAGAATCTGTCCCGAGCCTGTTTTCTGGGGTGGACTCTCAGGCAGCCCATACAGCGAGGCGATCTCGTGGGGGAAATTCGTGCCTCCGTCGGAAGGCGGTAAGTTTGGAGAAGTGTTCGTCGACGCGACCGTCGGGCTGCCGATCATTGTGGCGGCTGTGCTGGAGCGGCTGGACAAAAAGAAAAGCGGCGGCAGAAAAGGCACCAAGGCCGCGTCGAAGAAGTAAGTCCGGCGATAGGGTCAGGCTTGGGAAGGCAACCGGGACTTACGCCGACGTATCCGCGGCGGAAACGCCTGAGTCGTCAGCCTGCGCCGGACTCTCGCTTCGCAGCCGCCGATAGAGCGGTGCCAGGGCGCGGTTCTTCAGAAGCTCGGCTTCGGCCTCGACCCAGTCCTGCAGGGCATGACCTTCGACCTGGCCTCGGGTTTCGTAGAGCTGCTGGGCGCGCTCCCGAACCTTGCGTTCGACCATCCGCAGCATGAGGGCCTGCTGCTTTTTTCTACGTGTCTCGATATCCACTGATACTCCCATAGGATCAGATGCTTCAGAGCTGAATTCAGCCCAATGTTTCATTCTCTATGATAGCCGAGAACTGTTAACGGAAGATTACATTCGGCAGAGGGACGAGGTTACCAAAGTTATAATCCCTGCACAGGCTCCGCCGGGAGTAGCCAGGCCCGATAAGTCAAACAATATAAGCACTTTAGTTCACTGTAAGCGGGATGCTGACGGTCGAATCTGCGGTGCCGCTGGAGTTGCTGACGGTAAAAGCGCTCACCGTCACGGAATAACTCCCCGGAGCGGTGCCGCCGCCTCCTCCACCCGCTCCGCCGGATGACCCGCCGCCGCAACCGGGCAGTCCAGCGAGGAGAAGGACGATCCCGAGCGAAGCCGGGGCGAAAGTCGAGAGCCCGAGCCGTCGGGGGCGGACTCTCCGGGTTAAAACGAGCTGAGTCAAGTCCTGCAGAGTCAACGCCAGTAGGAACGTGACTGCCAGCCCGGTCAATGGCAGTGCCGGCCCAGACCAGGTCCAAGTTGATAGGCCAATTCGCCGGGCGGGCAAGCCGGCGGACGTGCTGCCAGTGGTGGTCACTCTTGCCGTTGCCGTCCCTGTGCCCATCTGGCTGAAATCGACTGTGTATTGATCCAGCGGATCGCTGGTCGAGATCGAGCAACTCGCCTGTGGGGCGGTCGTGCTGCAGGAGAGATAAACGCGGCCAGTTCCTGTCGTTGAAGTCAGATTGACCGTCGAGGTGCCGATTTGGCCCGCTGTCACGCTGATAGGCGACGCAGTCATGGCTGGTCCGGCGATGGCCGCGGGCTGGTACCAGCGCACATAATCCACTTGCATCAGGGCGGGACTCGGCGTGGTGTTGTCCGGAGGTCCCGGCCAACTGCCGGTGCCTCCGACAGCCAGATTCAGAATCAGAAAGAACGGATGATTGAAGTCCCAGGGCAGTCCGGCGGCCACGTCGCTGGTGGTGCGCACGAAAAAGATGTTGGTCGGGTCATCGACGTAGAACTGAACCATGTTCGTCGACCAGATCGCTCCGTAGGTATGAAATGTGGTCACGTCCGGACCGTTGGGATCGCTGGTTGAGAAATTGTAGGTCAGGCCGAGCCCGTAGTTGCCAGCCGAGGGCGATCCTCCGTGAATCGTGGAACTGATCGCGGTGGGGCCCAGACCGCCGGAGGCCGGCACGTTTTCCATGAAGTCGATCTCGCCGCACTCGGGCCAGCCCACACTGCTGAAGTTGTTGCCCAGAGCCCAGAACGCGGGCCAGAGGCCGGGCGCGGTGGGCAGAGCCATGCTCGACTCCAGGCGACCGTAGGAGAAGCTCTGCAGATTGTTGCCGCTGTTGAGCCGCGCCGAAGTCCAGCTGCCGCTGTAGGGTGCGCCACTGGAATTGATGCGTATGGCCTGGATGACGAGATGTCCCTGGCCGTCGATGTAAGCGTTGGGATTGTTCGGGTCGCACGGGGATGTGCTGCTCCCGGGCGCACAGTAATACTCCGCCTCGTCGTTGATATTCAGGATGCCGGTATCGTATTGCCAGTTGGCGGAGTTGATCGGACTGTTGGCAGCGCCGTTGAATTCGTCGCTCCATGCGAGAGTCCAGGTCTGTGCGAAGGCACCCGGGGCCACGGCGAAATATAGGAGGACGAGGGCCAGGAATCCGAAAAGTTTACGCAGATGGTGCAGACAAGTTGCGGGCACGGCGTCGCGGATCATGCTGTTCGCCCCAGTGAGGTTCGAGACATCATAACCCGCGCGTTGCACGCGGCAGGTAATCGACGAGTTGCCTGGCTGTTAATCCCTGGCTGTTAATCGAAGATCAATACGGCCGAGGCGATCACCGTGGTCCAGAGGCCGCGCTTGTCGCCGACGGCGGACTGGGTCACGTTGGCGGTGCGCACGATTTTGTTGGAGAGGCGGTAGATCTGCTTCTTTTCGTCCCAGGAGCGGTCGGGATCGAATTCTACGTTGAGCGTGGTGGCCAGCATTTCGGCCGCGAGTTCTTCAGCGTATTCGCCGGCGGCGTCTTCGGTTTCGCCGAAGGAGTGATGCTCGCTGAGATATCCGTAGGTGTTGCGGTCGGCGGGGATGGCTACACCGATCGACGACGCCAGCAGGCGATGGGCTTCCCGAGTCGAGTTTTCCGCCACGACCGCAAATACGACTTCTCCCGGGCTCAGATACTTGACGCCTTCCTTGCGGGCCAGCAATTTGCAGTTCGGCGGGAAGATGGAGGAGACGCGCACCAGATTCTGGGCGGCGATGCCGGCGTCACGCAAGGCCAATTCGAAGGAAGTCAGCCGTTCGCGGTGCTTCCCGACTCCCTTGGTAAAGAAAATTCGCTTGGGAACCATATCTTTGCCCAATTCTGTGATCCTCCCGGCAAGGAAAATTTGAGATGGAGAATGCACAATCTAACACATTGGTTTGTAAAGGAAATATGAATTTCCGGGCGGAGGGAGAAAAAATTCGGAAGACGCCGGCAGTCAGGGAGCTGCCGGCGAAAGCAGGTTCCTCTCCGGGCTTACACCCGGCTCGGAATGACAAACCAGTTCGCAATGACAAACCGGTTAGGAATGACAAAATCGTTCTGGCGGGTAATAGCCGATCTACTTCGCGGCCTGAACCGAACTCACGGTAATCGTGTTGTCTTTTTCGGTGCCGCTTACTGTGACCTTGGCGCCCGCCTGTTTGTCGAGCGTGTCCAGCGCCGCCTTGTCGCTGGTGTCGATCGTGTAGACTTTGTCGCCGACGATCAGGGCGTACTTCGATCCTTTGGCGACGCATTGACGAGTGCAGGATGCCGCTGAGCCCTCCATCTCGTGCTGAGCTCCGCACATGGCGTCACTGACGACGCCGGTAAAGGTCTTGCCCCCGGCAGCGAAGGCGAAACAGGTAAGGGAAGCCACTACAACCAGCGCCAGAAGGGCGGAGCCGACTTTCTCCGAACGGGATCTCATCAACCATCTCTCCTTGTGAATCGCTCCTTGGGAACTGAGCGTTTATGAATTCTACCGTGTGGGCCTGAGTCCATGCCACGGCTCGTGTAGCCCGGACGCCTCGTCCGGGATTGCGCGTAGCGCAATGGGGAACGCTGCCAGCGTGTCAGAACCCGCTGCGCAGATCCCGCCAACGCTGGAGCTGATTTAAGCCGTCACATGCGGAGCCTCGCTCCGCAGGGCGGAACCTTCGGCTTCGCTCAGGGCAAGCTGCGTCCGCCCTACACACAAAAATGCGGGGGGCACGCTGGCGCGCGTCCCCGCTATGTGCCCGGAAATGTTGGGGGGAGGGCCCGGGCGAAAATTGTGATCCGAAGCGCCAGACTACTCCACAAAGAGTACGTCTGCGCACGCGAGCCTGTGGATTGTTCCAAAAACCGAACAAGAGCGCAATTCAGTTCGGAGCTTTCACCGAATAGATCAGATCCACGTCCACGGTTTTGTCCGCGATGTTGGCGGTCACGTGAGGGGAAACTTCCCAGTCGAGCCGCGCCGGCAGCAGTTTGTGGGCATCGGGAAGATATTCCTCGAGATAGCTCGCATCGTAAACATCGCCCGGGCGGATCTTCCAGACGGCGCGCAGTTTGGCGGTCAGGCTGTTGTCGAGGCCGCGGTATTCCAGCTCGCCCATGTGAAAGACGAAGCCCTCCTTAACCTCAAGGATCATGGCGACCGTGCCCTCCGCTTCGTCAAACTGAGCGTTGGCCTTGATTGAAGCGGTGATGAAACCGCGCGAGCCGTAAAGCTTTTGCACTGATTTCAGGTCATCTGCAAGCCGAACAGTGTTAGCAGTCTCGCCCGGTACGACGTGAACCATTTTGGCCAGCGCGTCGGTCGTAAACTCGTGGTTGCCGGACCAGGCGAGACTCTTCACCTTGAACTGCGGACCGGGGGTGACGGCGAACGTGACATCCACGATGGTCTGGTGGCGCGGGCCTTCGTCGGTCTCCGGGGTGTCGGCCGCCGGCAGCCGCACGACTTTGGGCTGAGGCTCGCCGCAGGAAGCCTTGAGATATCCCTGGGCGTGAAACACGGGCATAAGCTGGCGTTCAACGAAGGCCTCGAGGCGGCTGCGGGAGTAGGAGCGCTCCGCGAACTTCTGGGCGGCCTCGTCGAGCGCGGGGCGGTCGGCATCCGAGACGCCGGTGAACTCGATGTTGCGGACCCGGATGAGAACGTCGGCCACGCTGTAGTCGATCGACTCCACCGGGCCGTCGGCCTTTCCGCCGCGGACATAGTTGACGTGGCCGGGAATCGAGCCCTCGACCAGCATGGCCTGCAAGACGTCGGAAATTTCGTCCGCCATGCGCCCGGAGACTGGGAGTTCGCCGGCGAAGAGCGGAACGTGCTCCTTGATCCGGCGCTGCATTTCGGCGTCGGTGAACCAGACAAAATCTTCGAAGCGGGCGGGGACGAACTTCGCCGCATCGGTCAATTTGAATTCGAGTTTTGTTCCGGCCGAGGAGTAGGAAAAGCTGTACTCGACGTCGGTGAAGGCTCCGGTATCGCCGAGATGACGAGACGCCCGCTTGAAGTCGTCTTCGTCGACCGTGGTGCCGATGTGAAGTCCGCTCTCGGCGGCGATGGCAGCTTCGGGAAAGCGCTTGCTTCCGGTGACCTTGATCGCGATCAGCTTGCGCTGACTGACCGGCACCTGGTTCGGTGTCGGCGTCTGCCCAACGGCCACGACTCCGGAAAGGAGGACGGGCAACAGAAGTCTGGAGAGGATCGTCTTCATCGGCTCGGGGTGATCTGGCGTGGGGTCATCGACGTTGGGTCATCGGCCGGGTGTCTGCACTAATTCTTGCGTGGATTTGTGCTTCACCGCAATGTCGATGAAGGCCAGCGCGGCGCGGCTGAGAGCTTTATCTTTGCGGAAGACCAGGGCGAGATCGCGGCGTACCTGGGCATCGGCGATGCGAATCGCGACCAGAACCTTGGCGCGGACGTCGTCTTCGACGTTCGAACGGGCGATGAAGCCGACGCCCACGTCGGCGGCCACGAAGCGTTTCAGAATTTCGCTGGAGTCGAGTTCCATGGTGAAATTCGGCTTGAGGCGCCGTTCGTGAAAAAGTTCTTCGATCGCGTCGCGAGTGTGTCCGGCCTTGGGGACGATCAGCGGGAACTTGGCGACGTCGGCAACGTTAGCCGATTTCATCTTTCCCAGAGCGTGGTGCGGCGGGGCGATGATGATCAGTTCGTCGCGATGGATGAGCACTACCGTCAGCCGCGGATCGGTGACGGGAAGCGAAACGACTCCGAAATCGACCGAGTTGTCGATCACCGACTCGAGAATTTTGGCGTAGTCGGAGCGCTTGATGTTTACCGAAACGTCGGGATATTGTTTTTTGAAGTCGGCAAAGACGTAGGGCAGGATGTGCAGGCAGGTGCCTTCGTTGGCGCCGACGATGATTTCGCCGCGGGGCACGCGCTCCATTTCGGCGATCGCGACCATCATGGCCTTGCGCGCGTCCAGCGTTTCTTCGACATACTTTTGAAATGCCTTGCCTGCGGCCGTGAGCGAGACCTTGCCGCCGGAGCGGTCGAAGAGCTTGGCGCCGACTTCCTCCTCGATGCCGCGAATCTGCGACGAAATCGCCGGCTGGGTGCGGAAACGCTTCTCCGCCGCCCGCGAGAACGAGGCGTGCCGCGCCACTTCGAGGAAGGTTTCGAGTTGATCGAAGTCCATAGGGCAGCTTTCAGCTGTCAGCTCTCAGCTTTCAGCAGGGCGGTTCAGCTCTAAGGCCTCGGATATCTGCGGAGTCGGCTGAAAGCTGATAGCTGATAGCTGATAGCTTGAGTATAAGGTCCAGTTATCGCCGCTATAAAAACAATCGATTGCCAGGGCTGGCGGCGCGCCGTAGACTCATGCGTTTTCCATCGCGCGACCGATTGTAGCAGGGGACGCTGCGCGCTCCTCCCGAGACAATCCTCTCGTAATCCGTTCCCTGGGATTTCGAATTTAGAGTCTGGAGTTTGGAGTTCGCATGGCTGATGCCAACACGGTTCTGGAGTTCGCTAAAAAGCACGACGCCAAAATTCTCGACCTGCGCTTTACCGACATTCCGGGACTGTGGCACCACGTTTCCTATCCGATTGAGCAGCTGACCCAGGCGTCGTTCGAGGAAGGGTTCGGCATTGACGGTTCGTCGATTCGGGGGTGGGCGGCAATCCACGAAAGCGACATGCTGCTGATGCCCGATGCGGGCTCGCACCTTCTCGATCCGTTCACCGAAGTGCCCACGCTGGTGCTGGTCTGCGATGTAGTAGATCCGGTGACCAAGCAGCGCTATGACCGCGACCCGCGCTACATCGCGCGCAAGGCCGAGATGTATCTGGCGTCTACCGGCATCGCCGATACTGCCTACTTCGGTGCCGAGGCCGAGTTCTTTATTTTCGATAACGTCCGCTTCGATCAGCGCGAGCAGTACGGCTTCTACTACATCGACGCCGAAGAAGGACGCTGGAATTCCGGGCGAGCCGAGAATAATCTCGGATACCGTCCACGCTACCGGGAAGGCTATTTTCCCGTCCCGCCGACCGACCATTATCAGGACCTGCGTTCGGAGATGGTCCTGACCATGCAGAGCTGCGGCGTCGACGTGGAGTGTCATCACCACGAAGTTGCCAGCGGCGGACAGACAGAGATCGACCTGAAATTCGATTCGCTGCTGCGCTCTGCCGACAAGATGCTGCTCTTCAAATACGTCGTCAAGAATGTGGCCAACCATTACGGCAAGACCGTGACATTCATGCCCAAGCCCATCTTCGGCGACAACGGCAGCGGCATGCACACGCACCAGTCGCTGTGGAAGAGTGGCGAGCCACTGTTTGCCGGCGATGGATACGCGGGCCTGTCGCAGCTGGCGCTGTGGTATGTCGGCGGGCTGCTGAAGCATGGTCCGGCACTTTCGGCGATCATTGCGCCGACCACCAATTCGTATAAACGCCTGGTGCCGGGATTCGAAGCGCCGGTGAATCTCGCGTACTCGCGGCGCAATCGTTCAGCGGCCTGCCGGATTCCGATGTATTCGGTTTCGGCCAAGACGAAGCGTGTCGAGTTCCGGCCCCCCGACCCGAGCTGTAATCCCTACATGGCCTTCGCCGCGATGCTGATGGCCGGCCTCGACGGCATCGAGAACAAGATGGACCCCGGCCAGCCACTCGACAAAGACATTTATGAACTTGATCCCGAAGAAGTGGCGGCCGTGCCGTCGATGCCCGGATCTCTCGAAGACGCGCTCGACGCCCTGGAGCGCGACCACGCCTTCCTGCTGAAGGGCGACGTATTCACAGAAGAATTATTGCGGACCCACGTCGACTATAAGCGAACGAAAGAAGTCGATGCGATAAGGCAGAGGCCACATCCGTTTGAATTCGCGCTGTACTACGACATCTAGTTTTGAACCGGAGGGTGCCCCACTTTTGTCGCGTCTTCCGCGACGGGGTGGGGCAGTTGACGTTCAGAACTGACAAAGTTTGCTAGCGGGACCTCTGGAAACGAGTCAAGTTCGATTCTCGTCTAAAATCAAAATCCCCACCCTGTCCCTCCATAAAGCGGAGGGACAGGGGTGGGGCACCCTCGAACTTGATTGTGAACAGCGCCGCTACGGCTTCAACTGCTTCTCGATCGCTCCCGTCACTTCCTTCGAATCCGGCGTGACGGCGGGTTCGAAGCGCTGCACCACCTTGCCGTTCCGATCGACCAGGAACTTGGTGAAGTTCCACTTGATGTCGCCGGTGATGCCTGCTCCCGTCTCTTTGGTCAGGTAGGCATACAACGGCGCCTGGTCGTCGCCCTTCACCGAAATCTTTGAGTACATGGGGAAGGTCACGCTGTATTTACGGGTGCAGAACGTCTTGATCTCTTCGTTCGTGCCGGGCTCCTGTGCGCCGAAATTGTTGGCGGGGAAGCCGAGGATGACGAATCCCTGGTCTTTGTATTTTTCGTAAATCGCTTCGAGTGCGCTGTATTGCGGCGTGTATCCGCACTGGCTGGCAACGTTGACGATCAGCACGACTTTTCCTTTGTAGTCGGCGAGCGGCGCCGGCTTGCCGTCGATGGAGTTCAGGGTGAAGTTGTAAACGCCCGAAGCAGCAAACAGCGATGTGGCCATGATCAGTAAGACTCCGAGGGGAAGATAGAGGTCCAGGTTACCGGGTTTCCGGGCGGGCTCGTTCATGATGGCTCCTGTTATGCCGACTGGTTAGAATTCCTGGAAAGATTTGCGGAACCACCCAGCATACGGGCGACAGAACAGCGCGGCAACTGCGGAGATGTAAAAAAATGTCTCGGGGAGACAAGGTGCGGCGGGACTAAGGAGACGGCGAGACTGGACAGCCAGACTAAATAGCAGGTTAGACAGCGGGACTAAACTGCCTGGCGGGCTCCGGCTTCTTTCACCATGCGATCCACCAGCCGCATGCGCTTGGCGCTAAGGTCGGCGTGAACTCGCGCCACGACCGGCTCGGAGCCTCCGGCCGCAAGTAAAGCGTCGCCGACAGCGTCCAATGCCGAGGACGAACGCCCGAGCACCATGAGCAGATATTTCTGGGCGATGGGACGGTCCGCGGGATGAATCAGCGCCCACCAACGCCGAATCGATTCCTGAACCTCAGCTTCGTTCTTTTCTCCCACCACGAGAGCATCGATTAACCGGTAAACTTTGCTCTTGATCGCTTGATATGAGACGGAAATCTCTTGTGGCATAGTGGTCCGATTGGCACCTATACGTTCGTATAGAGCAATCCTGAAACCAAACCGCCAACCCCCGTATTGGTGGGGGTTTAACCCCTTTCCGCTGGTCAGAACGTACTACGAATGGAAGAAATCGCAGGCTAAATATGGATTCTGGAAGACCAGCGCCGCAAACGGCGACAATTTTGGGAGTCTTGGACTGCACACGAGCGCCCCCTGGACGAGTTCCAATTGCTTTGCAGTGGGCAGTTGGAACGCTCCCAAACGCCGCAGTTGCGCAAAAGGAAACTGACCTTACCCTGGCTCACCCATGCTTCGATTCACCTGCAGGTTACAATGTTCCGCTCTCGTTCGGATAACTGGCCCACCCGGAGTTTGTTTTGGGGCAGCGCATGGCTGCACGGTCTGACGCATGGTGAAATAAACCGACGGAGAACAGTCCTGGAGGATGAATGAAACGGTGGTCGTGGCTGGCGGCAAATACGGTAGCAAGCTTTACTCTGGTGGTTCTTACTTTAACCGGTATTGTTCTCGTGGGCCTTGCGCTCACTTCGGGCTCTGCCGCGGCGCAAAGTTCCCCGACCCTGGTTTCAGGTCAAAGTTCTGGCTCGGCTTCTCAGGACGCCAACTCCCAGGGATGGCACGAAGCCGCTCCCGATGAACGGATGTTCTTTCCCCGGGACATGCTCTGGGGATGGGCGCAGCTGGACCTGGCGCCGCCGCACAACGAAGTCGATCCGAACCTGTGCGCCGGCAATGCCGGGCAATACGGCGGCGCAAACGCACCCTGCAGCATGTTTGCCCGCTACATGCTGTCGGGAATTCTAGAGGTTCGTCCTTTCGGCCGCGGACCGCTGCGCCGGTTCATGGTGTTCGGCGCGCCGACCTTCCTCTTCGGCAAAAATGTGCCCAAGACGCTTTACACATGGTCGCCGGACGCGATCGGGATTGAGCATTCCTGGGGCGCAGGAATCTATATTGCGAAGGGATTCGAATTCCGCGTCACCCAGCACTTTCTGTTTGACCGGCTGGGCGCGCGCGATACGAATCTGGGGGTCGCCGATCTGGGCAATAACGGGCCCTGGGGCCGCTATATGACGCTGGGCGTGCGGAAAACCTTCGGCACGAGAAGATGGTAGCTGCAACCAACCCCGCGCCGTTTTCAGGCAGCTGCCGGGAGGGACGGCCGGGTCAGCCTGCGGACGATCCAGACGATCAGCGCGACGACTCCGGCCAGGAAGAGCAGTGGCAGGATGAGGAGTAAGAGGATCGATCCCACGCCGCTGAAATTGGTCACGTCGCCGTGTACGGTTGCCAGAGGATCACGTCGAATCCGCCCGCCGAAGACGGTCAAATCGCCCTTAACCGCCGCCTTGCCGTCGAGCCGGACGCTGCCGCCTAACGTGGTGGCATCGCCGCCGATCTGCCCTTGATCCTCGACAACGATACTGCCACCAAAGGTCGTCACGTCGCCGTTCACCTGCCCGCGGATACGGACGCTGCAGCCGAAGCAGGTGGCCTGGGAGATCTGTTCTCCGGCAGCGACGGTGATATCGTGTCCGAACTGGGTGCGGTCACTAGAAGCGGCGAAGGCCGCGGTCGAGGCGCAAAACAGCAGGACTAGGGGAAGCAAGCGGCGGATTCGATTCTTCACAGAGCACTCCTCGCCGGACGCACTGCCGGACATACTAACGACAGCCACAAACCAGGATTATTACACGCGGATCGGAGGGTAGTGGCTTATTTTGAACCGCGAGGCCCGCGCCCATCATAGAAGGCCGGACTCGCGCCTTGTCATCCTGAGGAGGGCGCTGGCGCAAGCCCTCCGAGGGGCCCTACGATCCGCATGCTGCAGCAATAACGTCAACGGGAACGCCCGTGGTGCATGCATCACAACGTTCCCCCACAGCCACAGAAGCCTTCGGCCAACGTAAGGTCCCTCACGCCTCCTGCGTCGCCGTTCAGGATGACAAGGCGGATCAGGCGAATGTCTACGAGGGGTTTTCGGCTCTGCAACTCGAGCCACTACTCAATCGAGAATAATCTGGCGGTTCTTTCTGCCGATTATTCTTTTATAATGCAGGGTTTGCCCTGGAATGCAGCGGGAAACTGTAATCCCAGCAGTCGTAGTTCTGAAATCGTAATTCTGAAGTAGTAATTCTGAAATCGTACCGAGAAAGATGGAGGTTGGCATGGCGGGCTCGTACAACGGTGTCGCGATACCGGCGGACGGAAAGAAGATCGAGTATGCGGGAGGCAAGTACCAGGTTCCCGATAATCCGATTGTTCCGTTCATCGAAGGGGATGGGACCGGGCGCGACATCTGGAAGGCGTCTTTGCGCGTATTCAACGCCGCGGTTGAGAAGGCTTACAAAGGCAAGCGGCGCGTGTCCTGGTACGAAGTCTTCGCCGGAGAAAAAGCCAAGGCGAAATTCGATACCTGGCTGCCCGACGACACCGTCGATGCGGTCCGCGAATTTCGTGTCGCCATCAAGGGCCCGCTGACCACGCCGGTGGGAGGCGGCATTCGTTCGCTCAACGTCGCGCTGCGCCAGATTCTTGACCTCTATTGCTGCGTCCGTCCGGTCAAGTATTACTTAGGCGTGCCTTCGCCGGTGAAGCACCCGGAGCGCATGAACGTCGTAATCTTCCGCGAGAATACCGAGGACGTTTACGCGGGCGTCGAGTGGGAGCAGGGAACTGCCGACTGCGCGCGCCTGATCGAGTTCCTGAACAAAGACATGCTGAAGGGCGGCAAGAAACAGATTCGGCTGGATTCAGGCGTCGGCATCAAGCCCATCTCGATTACTGGAACCAAGCGGCTGGTGCGCATGGCGATCCGGCACGCGGTTGAAAACGGCCTCAAGACCGTGACGCTGGTGCATAAGGGAAACATCCAGAAATTTACCGAAGGCGCATTTCGCAAGTGGGGATACGAAGTCGCCACCGACGAATTCCGCGCGCAGGTCGTGACCGAGCGCGAAAGCTGGATCGTCGGCAACAAAGACTCGAACCCGAGCTTGACTGTCGCCGAGAACGCCGACCTTGTGGAGCCCGGCATGGAGTTCGCTCCGCCGGCCTTCCGCGAAGCCGTCGAAAAAGAAGTAAAGGCGGTTCTCGACGCGATCTATGCCACGCACGGTCACGGCGCGTGGAAGAAGAAGATCATGATCAACGACCGCATCGCCGATTCGATCTTTCAGCAGGTGGTCACGCGCGCAGACGAGTATTCCGTGCTGGCCTGCCCCAATCTGAATGGCGACTACATCTCTGACGCCTGTGCGGCGCAGGTTGGAGGCCTCGGCATCGCGCCGGGAGCGAACATCGGCGACGGCTACGCGATCTTCGAGGCCACGCACGGCACCGCGCCCAAGTACGCCGACAAAGACGTGATCAATCCGGGCTCGGTGATTCTGTCGGGCGTGATGATGTTCCGTCACCTGGGCTGGAACGAAGCTGCCGACCTGATCGAACGCAGCATGGAGCGGACCATCGAGCAGAAAAAAGTCACTTACGATTTCGAGCGCCTGATGCCGGGCGCAACCAAGGTCAAGACCAGCGAATTCGCCGATTCGATGATTGAGAATATGGGCGCGGGCGTGCTGGCGGGGACGAGATAAAACTTTGAACCACAGAGGACACAGGGAACACAGGGTAAAACATTTCTTGGTTTACCCTGTGAACCTCTGTGTCCCCTGTGGTTAAGTTCCAATTCATTCCAACGAGGACTTCATGCGTAAGAAAGTAACGATCGTAGGTTCCGGCAACGTAGGCGCGACTGCGGCTCACTGGATCGCTTCGAAAGAATTGGCAGATGTCGTGCTCATCGACATCATCGAAGGCGTGCCCCAGGGCAAGGGACTCGATCTGCTCGAGGCCATGCCGATCGAGAAGTGCGACTCACACATCGTGGGCACCAACGACTACAAAGACACGGCGAATTCTGACATTGTCGTCATCACGGCCGGCATCCCGCGCAAACCGGGGATGAGCCGCGACGATCTGCTCCACACCAATCACGGTATTATGAAGGCCGTGGTCGGCGAGGTGATTAAACATTCGCCGAACAGCATTCTGATCATCGTTTCAAACCCGCTCGACGCGATGGCACAGGCCGCCTTCAAACTCTGTGGCTTCCCGCGGGAGCGCGTTATCGGCATGGCCGGAGTGCTCGATTCCGCCCGCTTCCGCGCGTTCATTGCCGAAGAACTGAAAGTCAGCGTAGAGAATGTGACCGCATTCGTGCTCGGCGGCCACGGCGATACCATGGTTCCCCTGCCGCGTTATTCGACGGTCGCCGGAATTCCGATCACGGAGTTGATCGAGAAAACGAAGCTCGAAGCGCTAGTGCAGCGCACCCGCGACGGCGGAGCCGAGATCGTGAAGCATCTTAAGACCGGCTCGGCCTACTACGCTCCGTCGGCGGCTGCGACCGAAATGGTCGAAGCGATCCTTAAAGACAAAAAGAAAATCCTGCCCTGCGCCGCGTACCTGCAAGGCGAATACGGCATTCACGGCCACTTCGTCGGCGTGCCGGTAAAGCTCGGCGCGAAAGGAATCGAGCAGATCATCGAGATCAAACTGACGGCGGAGGAAAAGGCCGGGCTCGAGAAGAGCGCCGCCGCGGTGAAGGAGTTGTGCGGAGTGATCGGGGTCTAGGCCTCGTGATCGAGAACTCGTGATTGAACCGGGCACTAGAGCTTCTTGTCATTCCGAATCGCGCTGAAAGCGCGGTGAGGAACCTGCTGTTCTGATTTGTCTCTCCCAGCCCTGCACCGGCGCGAACCTACTGTGTTGCCTGTGTTCTTTGCGCCATGAAATCATCACGGCACTTCTTCGCTTCGGTCAGCAACTCCCCGAACTCCGGCGTGCCTCGCAGCTTGGCCCAGGCGGAATCGTTCTGCAGCCCCGCATACGCGCAGTAGTGGCCCTCGATCGAAGTCTTGAGCAACCGCATTCCGAGATCTTTCTGGCCGCAGAAGAAAAAATCGGGCGCGACCACGTAATGGACCTCGGGATCAGGGTCAGCGAGGATGAACGCTCCGCCGTTGTTCGCAATTTTGATCGCGTTTTCCGAAGACGCGTTATCGCTGCACGCAAGCAGCATCCTGCTCCAATCCAGGCTGGGGAATTTTTGAGCCAGTTCCCGCGCCTGCGAAAGCTTTCCATCGCGCACGAACTCCCGCGTCATGTTGTTTGACGACCATTCCGACCCGGCGTCGAGTTGAAGAAAATCCATGGCGCGCGAGTAGTTGCCCAGCTGGTCGAAGGTGAACGAACACGAGCGCAAGGTGAAGTTGCCCGGGTCGAGCGCCAACGCTGTGTCGCACTCGTGCGCCGACTCCTCAATCGCGCCGCCGTAGCGATCCACATAGGCCAGAGCGAAATGAGCCGAAGCGTTTTCCGGATGCTGTGCCACGAGCGCCTTCGCACGCTGATAAGCATGCGTCAGATCGTTCTTCTCCACCCAATTCGTGATCAGCCAGGCATCGGCGGTAATGAGGTTTGGGTCGAGGGCCAGGGCTCGTTCCAAGGCCGCGTCCGAACGCTTGATCATCTCCAGGCCACCGTTCGAATAGGCTCCGTCATAGTGGTACCGAATGCCGAGATACCCCCATGCGGGCGCGTAACTGGGATCCAGGCCGACCGCGCGCTCCAACATAGCGATGGCATCTTTATTCGGCTGCGGATCGTGCGGCAACGCGATGCTGCGCAGGTAGAGATCGTAGGCCTCTTCATTCCTGGGCCGCGTGGCGCCTTCGGCCGAATCGGCTCCGGCGCCGAGCGCAGGGACCAGTCCCTGACGAACTTTCGCCGTGATCTGCCCGCGCATGGCGATCATATCGGGCGCCGCCACGGTCATCGTGTCGCGCCACAGAGTGCGATTATTCTCGACGTCAATCGCCTCCAGCGTGATCTGCAACTGCGAGCCTTCTTTCAGATAGTGCCCAGTCACGACGTCGGTTACGTGCATGGCCTTGCCGGCTTCCTGTGCGTCGACCGTCGGCGAATCATATTTGCTGGTCGTGGCAAACGGACGGATGGAGAGCCTCCGGACATAGCTGAGCGAGGTGGCAATCTCATCGGCGACGGCCAGGCGCAGATAGTCCAAGTCTTTATCGCCTCCCATGTTCTGCAGAGGCAACACGGCCAGGGTTATCAAGCCCTCGGGTCCCGCCGTCCGAGTGGCGGCACGCCGGGCTTGCCAGAATTGCTGCCCGAAGAATACGGCGACCGCGAATACAACCACCGCACCCACAATCAAAGCGATCTTCCCATAAGAACGTTGTCGCACGGCGGCAGTGGCGGCGCCGCTCTGGGCCACCGCGCTGCGCTGAGCCGAACTCGTTGCTCCGCCCGCACCTTGTGAATCGGACGAAACCACAGCTAACTGGCTCCGCCCCGAGTCCGTGTCCCGCTTCAGGCGTTGCAGGTCACTGCGCATCTCCGAAGCATGCTGGTAGCGCAGGCTGATGTCTTTCTCCAGAGCCTTATTGATGATGTCTTCGAGTCTGGGCGGGACATCGCGATTCAACCGCACCGCCGGTACAGGCGCGCGATTCATAATCGCTTCGCAAATCACCGCCGAACTCTCCCCGTGGAAAGGGCTGTCGCCGGTGGCCATTTCGTAGAGGACGGCGCCAAACGAGAACAGATCGCTGCGGGCATCGAGATCGCGGCCGCGCACCTGTTCCGGGGACATGTAGGCGACCGTGCCCAGCATAGTGCCGGGACTGGTCAGGTGGGCCTCATCCAAAGTCTGCGCGTTATCGGCCAGCGTTTTTTGCGCACGGCCCGCTCCCACCTTCGCCAGGCCGAAATCGAGGATCTTGGCGTGGCCGCGCTTCGTGACGAAAATGTTTGCAGGCTTGATGTCGCGATGCACAATGCCTTCGGCGTGAGCGGCATCGAGCGCGTCGGCGATCTCAATCGACAGATTGAGCAGCGAGTCGTTGTCCATCGGCCGCGATCCGATGGCGTGCTTGAGCGTGAGGCCGTCCAGAAACTCCATGGCAATGAAGGCCTGGCCGCCATGATCGTCAATCTCGTAGATGGTGCAGATGTTGGGGTGGTTCAGGGCTGAGGCAGCCTGGGCCTCGCGCTGGAAGCGGGCCAGCGCCTGCGGATCTCTGGCGACTTCATCGGGCAGAAATTTCAGGGCTACGAAGCGGTGCAGTTTGAGGTCTTCGGCCTTATAGACCACGCCCATACCGCCACCACCGAGCTTCTCGATGGTCCGGTAATGTGAAATTGTTTGCCCGATCACTGGAGAGGAATCCTACGTGCGCGAATGGGCCGAGTCAATGAGACGGCGCGTTCGGGACGCCCTTAGACTTTCTCGATCGTCACCTTCTTCACGACGATATCTTTGCTTGGACGATCGTTGCGGCCGCGTGGCAGGGATGTGATTTTGTTCACCACATCCTGGCCTTCGACGACCTCGCCGAAAATGGTGTGCTTGCCCGTCAGCCAAGTCGTCGGCGCGACGGTGATGAAGAACTGCGAACCGTTGGTGTTCGGGCCGGCGTTGGCCATGGCGAGTTTGCCGGGCTTGTCGAACTTGTGCGGCGAGCCTTTGGTCTCATCCTCAAACTGATAGCCGGGGCCGCCCATGCCGGTGCCCTGCGGGTCTCCGCCCTGAATCATGAAGTCGGGGATGACGCGATGAAAAATCGTGCCGTCATAGAGGCGGTCGTTCGACTTCTTGCCGGTGTTGGGATGTTTCCACTCGCGCTTGCCTTCGGCAAGTTCGGTGAAGTTGGCGACGGTTTTGGGAGCCTCTTTTTCGAAGAGGCGGCAGACAATGGTTCCTTCGGATGTATCGAAAATGGCGTAGGTTCCCGCAGAACGGCTCATAGATATATTTTTCTCCTTGGGTAGACGGCCTCTGATTCTAGCAGGATGAACAAGAAATCGTGGCCGACGAAGTTCATCCGTTTTCTTGAAGCTTACTTGTGATCCTGGGTCTGCAGGTATTGCATGAAGAAGATGAGCGTTTCGGCCGCCAGGAGCTTGCGTGCCTCCGGCGTCCTGAAGGTGTGGACGTCATTGACCGTCACCAACTTCACTGGGACTCCTGCCTGCTTCAACTTGTCGGCAAGTTCCTGGGCTTGCGCAATCGGGACCTGCTGGTCTTGTGTGCCGTGAACGATGAGAAATGGCGAATCGTCTTTTGAAATGTGAAACGCAGGGGAGGCATCCTGCCAGACTTTCGAATGTCCGGCGTAGTCGCCCCCGAAAAATGCCGCGAGAAATGCAGCGCCCTCAGGGTCATGGGTTGCGGTGAAATCGGTAGGGCCGCTGACGTCGACGACAGCCTGCACCCGACTCGAATACTTGGCGAGGGCCGGATCGGAATTGTCGCGAGTGTCTTCCATACCGATCAGAGCCGCCAGTTGCGCGCCCGCGGAGTGTCCGAATGCTCCGATGTGATCGGGATCGACTTTGTATTTGGCGGCGTTGGCGCGAACCCAGCGTACGGCGCGTTGCACGTCGTCGAGCTGTGCCGGCCAAAGATTCGTAGTTCCTTGCATGAGCCGGTAGTCGACAGAGAACGCGACAAAACCCGAGCGGGCCAGGAACATTCCCATGGCGCGCATGGTCGATTTGTCGAAGCTGGTCCAGCCGCCGCCGTGGATGAGGATCACGGCCGGGAACGGATGCAAAGAAGACTCGCCGGGCTGGTAAATGTCCAGTAGCAGGGGATGACCGCCTGCCGAGCCGTAAGGAACGTCTTGCTGAACGGAGACCTGTGAGTTCTCCTGAGAACCCCCGCCCGGCTGCGCAGCGGTCTGCGGCGGATTGCTCTGAGGTGATTGGGCTTGCGCGGCCGGGAACGCGACGAGCATCACGGCGGTCAGGAAAAGAGCATTTCGAACCATAATGAAATTATCCTAGCTCGCGGCCTGTTCCTATTTCACCGCGACACGAACCTAGTTCGGAGTCGCGGCCGGTGCCGAGCTTGCGGGCTTCTTTGCCGGGACCGCCGGTCTCGCCGCGCCCGCCGCCGTTGCACGAACAATGCGAATGTGGATGATCTTGACCGGGCGAAAGGGCCGGTGGTCGGTGGTGGGGTCGGTCGCCATGAGCCCGATCTTCTTTACCAGTTCAACGGTAGCTTCGTCACACTGGCCGAAGATTGTGTAGCCGCCGTTCAGGTGAGGCGTCGGCACTTCGGTGATGAAAAACTGTGAGCCATTGGTGTCGGGGCCGGAATTGGCGTAGGCCAATCGTCCCGGCCGGTCGAACAGCAGGTCCGACGACACTTCGTTCTTGAATTTGTAGCCGGGGTCGCCCTGTCCGTTGCCGGCGGGATCTCCGCCCTGAATCATGAACCCGGAAATGACCCGGTGGAAAATCGTTCCGTCATAAAGCGGCACGCCGTGCTGGGTGGCGCCGCTGACGGGATTCTTCCAGTCCCTCGTACCCGACGCCAGCCCGATAAAGTTTGCCACGCCGATGGGCGCCTTGTCGGGGAAGAGCGTACACGTCATGTTGCCGACACTGGTTTCGATAATTGCCGTGGGCTTGGCCGGCGCCGCATGCACCGTGGTGCTGCCGGAGGCGGAAGGTTTTGCCGGCGAAGAAGCAGCTTGCGACCATGCAGCCGACGCAATCAAAAGGGTTGTTACCATCGCGAACCAGGTGCGCATGAAGTCTCCTGAATCGAAATTCTTGTTCGTAAAAGTAGGTTCGTAAAAGGTACGTTCGTAAATTGTACGACACGGACGCGCCTGCTCATTTGCACTCGATCGTTCGCGGTCATTTCACTGACGAGGCAGGCTGCATCTCCTGGCTGACGCGTTCGACCTCGCGAAATACGCGCAGCAGATTTTCGCCAAGAATTTTCTTGATATCGGCCGCACTGTAGCCGCGATCGAGCAGCGCCTGCGTAATCTTCGGCAGGTCCGCAGCCGAGTCGATGCCTTGCGGTGTCGCGCCGCTGACTCCGTCGAAGTCCGAGCCCAGCCCGACGTGGTCAATCCCTGCGACCTTTGCGATGTGATCGATGTGGTCGATCAGCGATTTCAATGGCGGGCGCGGAATCTTGGCCATCCACTGACGCTCGATGCGATCCTCGTCAACGTAGCTGACCGTCTTACCCTGCGCCCTCATCTGATCGGTATATTGTTGGATAGCCGAGGACTGATCTTTTGCTTGTGCCAGCATCGCGTTGCGAAAATCGGCGTCGTCGAAGCCGCTGAAGAAATTCACCTGCACCACGCCACCATTCTTGGCCACGGCGCGCAGCATGTCGTCGGTCATGTTGCGCGGCGCATCGACCAACGCGCGCGCCGACGAATGCGACGCGATCACCGGTGCTTTCGTGGTCGCGATCGCATCCCAGAAAGTTTTATCGGCGACGTGAGAAATGTCGACCATCATGCCCATCCGGTTCATTTCCAGAACGACCTGCTTGCCGAAGTCGGTGAGGCCGTTGTGATGTTGAACTTTCGCATCGTCGATGTCGCCCGAGGAATCAGCCCACTCGTTCGTGTTCGACCACGACAGCGTCATGTAGCGCACGCCCAGCCGGTAATAATCGCGCAGCAGATGAATATCGTTCTCGATCGAATGCCCGCCTTCTATGCCCATGAGAGCGGCCAGTTTGTGTTCTTTGTGCGCCCGCTCGATGTCGGCGACTGAGAACGCCATCATCATGCGGTCGGGATGGCGCGCGGCCTGCTCGTAAACGGAGTCGATCAGATCGAAAGTATGTTTGGCGAAACGGCCCTGGTTGGTCTCGGGATCGACCCAGATGGAAAAGAATTCGGCGCCGAGATTTCCGCGGCGGGCCTTGTCGAGACTGACGTGGCCGACGTCATTGGGATCGGTTGAGCCGATGTCGAAGTTCCCGTCGAGGAAGCGCTGTGGCGTATCGGCGTGAGTATCGACGACGATGGCGGAGTTCTGAATGGCCGACGCCTTTGGCGAGACCGTGATCTCTTGCGCGGAGGTGTGGGCCGAGAGCAGGGCCACGGAAAGTACTGCAGCGAAGTTGAAAAGTTTCATAGGCTCGGGATGGACGAACTGCCGCAAACGAAGGATTGTATACTGCCGCCGGCTTGCGAAGGCCCCTCCGCACTGACGAAACCGCGATTCACCACAGAGGACACAGAGGAGCACAGGGTAAGGCATCCAGCCGACCCCTGTGTAACCCTGTGTCCTCTGTGGTTGAGATCCTGGGCGGACTCATCCGCGAAACGCGTCGAGGGCGCGCTCAATGCAGCGAACCAACGGTTCGTCAGTATTGATCAGAGTCCTGGCGTGAGTGATGGCTTCGAATCGCGCCTTCACTTCGAGATAGAGTTGGAAGTCGCGATTTCCAGCCGGATGCGTGGCGTCATCCTCGATCCGGCGCCTCGCAGTTTCTTCCGAGCAGATGCATTCGAGAATCTTCCAGGGCTGATGCAGTGCAGCGGCGGCCGCTACAACATTTTCAATCTGATATCGCCGCGAAAACGGACGTCCGTCAAGCAGGATAACTCCGGACGGATTCCGTGACAGAAGGTATCCCGCCGTCTCGAGCATGAGTTGCAGGCAGAAATCATCCTGCCGCGAGGAATACTCGATCTCTTCCGGCAGAAAGATCGCGTGGCGAAACTCGTCTTTGCTCAGCACCCGACCCGAGTTGCGCAACGCCAGTTCGCGGGCGAGCGTAGTTTTGCCCGTGCCGGGAAGGCCGGCCATCAGAACAATCATGAGCCATCGTAATGAATTTTGAACGCGGCTGGAATTGCCAGCAGGGAACTACTAGTTGCTGCCTTCGGCGATCTGGGCTTCAGGAGTGTCGTTGTCCTGATGATCGACCGGGACGATATCCTGCGTCTGGCGCCATTCCGAGTAGTGGCCGCTCACCATGATGTGGAAGCACCAGTGGCGTCGTTCTTCTTCCGGCTCAACCAGGCCGAGCGCCTTCATGTAGAACAGGTAATGCTCCATCCAGACAATCTGATCTTTGCTCAAGCCGCGGCGCTGCAGGTCGACGGTCACACCCGCCAGGTGCGAAGAGGCCGTGTCGCCATCGGCAGGGGCGGCGTTGCGGTTGTGGCGGCGCAGTTTCTTTTGCACCGTCACCGTGCGCACCGCGGAGTTCACCTGGATCTTGTCGTGGAAGCGGTTGTAATAGGCCTGGCTTAGGTCATTGACGAACTGCAAGGTCCAGGGACGACAATAGCGACGGGAAGGATCGAGCGACGGTTCGATGCGCAACCCCTCGTTCGGAACGATCGGCAGCAGCGAGCCATCGGCCTTGAGTGCTTCGAGTTCGGTCTCATTCTGAATACGGGGTAGTTCCAGGCGGTCGATCTCGGCGTTCTGGACCAGCAGAGATTCATGCGACGGCCGGAACATTGGGTGCCACAGCAGCCAGCGGAAATGTCTGTGATGATGAACCGGTACCTTGCGCACAGCATAAGCCGTGCCCGACATGGTGCTGCACACCAGGGCCAGAGCGAATATGCCAGCGAATTGCAGTCTAGCGATGCGTCTCACGAAGTGGTTTCCATCCAGGCGTCTATGTTGCCCGCCGACGCTCTCACGTAGTCTGTTGCGCGAGTAGCGGCAATTGTAAGCCATGCTGTCAAGCGGCCCAACCGGTTCCTGCCTTCGAGCCGTTACCTGCGTACCCAGGGAAGCGTTACCCACGTTGATTACTGCAGGTTACCTGCTCCTGTTGCCTGCCTTGATAGGGGCACTTGATGGGCCGTTTCCGGCGGTGGGCAGCGGCAGCGCTATCTCCGGGTTCAGCTACAACTTGGCGGGAAACAAGATGGCACACAGGTCAAACGTGTTGCGAGGCTTGACACAAATCAGCGACGTAAAAGGTCACCCAGGGCCTGCTTCATGACCTGGCCGCCAACTTCGGAGATGGACCGGGTCAGCGGAATGTCCTTGGGGCAAACTTCCACGCAGTTCTGCGCGTAACCGCATTCCTGGATGCCGCCGTCGCCCATGAGCGCCGTCAGCCGATCGCGCTGCAGCGCCTTGCCGGTGGGATGAGTATTAAACAATCGCACCTGAGCAATCGTGGCCGCGCCCACGAAGCCCGTGTCTTCGTTAAACTGCGGGCAAGCCTCCATGCAGCAGCAGCAGGAAATGCAGCGCGAGATGGGATACGCGGCTTCCTGCTCCTCAGCCGACAGGCGCGGGCCGGGGCCGAGATCGTAAGTGCCGTCGATGGGAACCCAGGCCTTGACGGCCTTCAGATTTTCGAAGATCACGTTGCGGTCAACAGCCAGGTCGCGGACGACGGGAAACTTCGAGAACGGTTCGAGGCGAATCGGCTGTTCGAGATTGTCGATGAGCGCCGAGCAGGCCATGCGGGCGCGTCCGTTGATCAGCATGGCGCACGATCCGCAAACTTCTTCGAGGCAATTCGAATCGTAGGTGATCGGCGTGGTTGGCTTGCCGTCTTTTGTCGTGGGCTCCGCGGCAATATCCATGAGCGCCGAAATCACGTTCATATTCGGCTTGTAGGGAATGGAGAACTCCTCCCAGTAAGACGCCGAGGTGGGATTGGCCTGACGCTTGATCTTGATAAGGACGGATTTATTAGCCATTAGCTCTCATGCTCGAAGAAACTTTCAGCGGGTGCCCCGTCCTTGTTCCTGCGTACTCTGCAGGAACAGGGCGGGGATTTTGACTTCGGTCTCAACACGCGATCATCGAAGTCAACATCCCCACCCTGTCGCAGAAAACGCGACAAGGGTGGGGCACCCTTAGTATTCAATACTTCCGCGGTCGCGGCGGAATCAGCGACGCATCTACTGCTTCGAACTCAAATTTCGGCTCATCGGCATCCGGAGCGAAATATGCTTTCGTGGTCTTCATCCAGTTCTTGTCGTCGCGCTCGGGGAAGTCGGGTTTGTAGTGGGCACCGCGCGATTCGTCGCGCAGGCCCGCGCCTTGCGCGATCACGCGCGCCAACTGCAGCATGTTGTAAAGCTGCCGGGCAAAGACCACTGTCGTATTCGCCCACTGCGTGCGATCGCTCAGGTTGATCTTGCGATAACGCTCCAGCATTTCGACCAGCTTCGCATCGGTCTGCTTCAGCGTCTTGTTATAGCGGATGACGGTGCAATCCTTGGTCATCAGTTCGCCCAGTTCGCGCCACAGTCTGACCGGATTCTCCGTGCCGTCATTGCTCATCAGCAGACGATTATTTTCTTCCTGTTTTTTCTTCTCGGCCTCGAAGCATCCGTTGCCGTCGGGCAACGCCTGCAACCCGCGGGCATATTGCACTGCGTTGGGCCCGGCGATGCCACCGCCGAAAATGCACGACACCAGCGAATTCGCGCCCAGCCGGTTCGCGCCGTGATACTGATATTCGCACTCGCCCGCGGCATACACGCCGGCGAGATTCGTGGACTGCTTGTAGTCGATCCACAACCCCCCCATGGTGTAATGCATGCCGGGAAAGATTTTCATGGGTGTGTCGCGGGGATCGTCGCCCACAAATTTCTCGTAGATTTCGAGAATCCCTTCCAGCTTCTTGTCGAGCAGCTTGCGGTCAATATGCGTCAGGTCGAGATAGACCATCGGCTTGCCGTCAATGCCGAGGTTATACTCGAACACAACCTTGAAAATTGCCCGCGTCGCGATATCGCGCGGCACCAGATTTCCATACTTCGGGTACCACTCTTCCAGAAAATACCATCGCTCTTTTTCTGGAATGGACTTCGGATCTCTCTTGTCGCCCGCCGTCTTCGGCACCCACACGCGCCCGCCCTCGCCGCGCGCCGACTCCGACATTAACCGCAGCTTGTCTTCACCCGGAATGCACGTGGGATGGACCTGAATAAATTCGCCGTTGGCGTAAAACGCGCCCTGCTGATAGAGCGCCGACTGTGCCGACCCGGTGCACACGACCGAATTCGTCGACTTGCCGAAGATCGCTCCATTGCCGCCGGTCGCGATGATGATGGCCTCGGCAGGAAACGTGCGCACTTCCATCGAGCGCAGGTCCATCGCGCAAATGCCGCGGCAGACGCGGTTTCCGTCGAGCACGGCCGAGAGAAATTCCCAGTGCTCGTATTTCTTGACCTTGCCTTCGGACTCGTAGCGCCGGACTTGCTCATCGAGCGCGTAAAGGAGTTGCTGGCCGGTGGTCGCGCCCGCGAATGCAGTGCGGTTGTATAAAGTTCCACCGAAGCGGCGGAAGTCGAGCAATCCCTCCGGCGTGCGGTTGAAGGGCACGCCCATGCGGTCGAGCAAATCGATGATGCCGGGCGCGGCATCGCACATGTCTTTGATCGGAGGCTGGTTGCCCAGAAAATCTCCGCCATAGACTGTGTCGTCAAAATGTTTCCACGTCGAGTCGCCTTCGCCCTTCAGATTCTTAGCGGCGTTGATGCCGCCCTGCGCGCACACCGAGTGCGACCGCTTCACCGGGACAATCGAAAACAGATCGACGCTGCCGCCCATCTCCGCGATCTTAATCACTGCGGAGAGTCCGGCGAGTCCGCCGCCTACGACGATAATTTTAGGAGCAGCCATTTATCGCACCGGCCTTCCGTCGCCAGCTTTTCCAGCGGAGACGCCGCGGCTGGAATCGACGATCGTGCCGTTCGCCCCTACATCCTGCAGAGGACGCGAGCGGAAGGAATAGAGAGTGGCAAATCCGGCTCCGCACAGCACCAGGAAGAATGCGAGGCAGAGACGAAGCAGTCTTTTCTGCGCTTTATCGCCCGACACAATGCCCCACTTCGCCGAGAATAGCCAGACGCCGTAGGCGAAGTGCCACGAAGCCGCGACCAGGCCGACTATATAAAACAAAAAGTAAGGCGCCTGAAAAACTTCATGCTGTACTTTGCCGAACGAAAGAATGGGGTCGGCATGCAAGTCGGCCCCCAGGAAGCGCATCGTGGTCACATGCCAGACGATATAGACAAACGCGATCCCACCGGTCCAGCGCTGGGCGGTGTACATCCAGTTGCCGCTCCAGGGATACGCAACTGTATTCCCGTCGCCGCGGTACCAGATGTAGAAGCCGTAGCCCGCGTGGAACAAAATCGGGAGCCAGATTCCGAAGAGCTCGAGAAAAAAGACCAGCGGAAGATTCGCCAGAAACCTGACCTGGCTCGCGTAGGCGTCCGGCCCGCTGATAGCGGTCGAGTTCGAAACCAGAATGTGCTCAAAAAGAAATGCGCCGACCGGGACGATACCCGAGAGCGAATGCAACCGGCGTAGAAGAAACGATGTGCCTTGTCCCGCGCGCAACGGCGCAACTCCGTGCGCTAAAGTTTTGGGCACAGCAGGGGCGGCAGAACTTGCGGACGCCACGAACACTCCTTATGAGTTCAGCTTGTCTGTCTAATGATGATGAAAGAACCTTACATTATCGGGCGGCGCGAGAAGTGAAGTCAAGGAACGCGCGGCACAGTTCTCGGCCGCGACGCTCCAGGAAAGAACGATTACGTCGTTTTGCTGGAGTCGCACCACTCCAGCAGTTGCCGGAATGCCGCGCCGCGATGGCTGTAGCGCGCCTTTTCTTCCGCGCTCAGTTCAGCGAAAGTCTTTTGAATCCGCGGAAAATAAAACAGCGGATCGTAGCCGAAGCCGTTCGTGCCCCGCGGCGAATCCAGAATCGCTCCCTCAGCCGTGCCGCGAAATGTCGCCAGCGTCTTGCCATCGCGAGCCACCGCGAGCACGCACACGAATCTTCCCGTGCGTCTCTCCGGTGGAGTATTTCTAAGTTCTCGCAGGACGCGCGAGTTGTTCGCCTCATCGTCGGTATTTTCGTCGGCGAGATGGGGTAAGTCGGCGGCGTAGCGCGCGGAATGCACGCCCGGAGCGCCGTTCAGCGCGTCCACTTCCAGGCCGGAATCGTCCGCCACCACCATTTCGCCAGGGACGGCGCGGCTGTATTCCTCCGCTTTCTTCTCGGCGTTCGCTTCGAAGGTTAGGCCGTCTTCAACCACCGGCGGTAGAGAAGAAAAGTTTGGAATGCCGGCAATCTCGATTCCATGCCCGGTGGCGGCTCCGGTGAAGTCGCGCAGCTTGCCGGGATTGGAGGTCGCGATTAGGATCTTGCGCATGGATGAAAAAACATCATAACCACAGAGAACACAGGGTTACACAGGGGACTGCGAGAATCATCCCGAGTTCATTTTAGATTTGAGCGCGTGTCCGCGTGCGCAGCATTCCTAAGAAGACCAGGAACGCCACGATCGCGGAAATCCATCCGCCCGTCTGGCGGTCCCACGTACGCACGAAGCTGACCTGCACCCGACTCACTCCCGCTTCTACGGGAATCAGCATTTCGCCGGCGCTCTCGGCCGTCGCTGTCTGCACCACTCGGCCGTTGACCTCCACGCGCCACGCCTGATAAGGAAAAAGCCGCAGCGCTACATGATCCGGCGACGACGCCTCGACGGTGAATATCTTCGACTCCGCATCCCAGCGTGAAACTTGAATGTCAGCGTTCGCCGACCCGTAGTCCAAAACGTTGCGCGGAGCTTTCTCCTTCGCACCCGCGTGGATCGCATCGTCGGTGCCGTTATCGGCTGCGTCGGCGCCGGCCTGATCGATTCCCGATGCATCGATTCCTGCGGGAGTGTATTCGTCGGTTCCGGCATAGCCGATGCCGTCGATCATGTTGTCGCGCATCTCGCGCAGGGCGCCAGAGTCGTCCCACCACGGCGGCTGAATGCGATGCCACGCGCCCACGATCACCAGAATCGCGACCAGGCAAATGGCGAGGCGCGTCCACCAGCGCCGCACTCCGGCCGCGAGCACGATCGAGAAAATCATGCTGAGGCAGAGCAGCCAGCGCCAGGGAAATTGCATGAAGGCAAGCTTGGGCAGGAATCTCCACACGATTGCCGTCATCGGAAACATCAGCACACCGCAGGCCAGGGCCCAGACGAGCAGCGGACTCCAGAGCGCCGGTTTCTCTTTCCCCCACGATCGCGCAGCCCACGCTGCAGTCAGCGTGCCCGCAATTTCAAGCCCCGCCACCCAGGAAATGATTTGGTTGAAGGCATCATGGGCGGCGTCGGCCGTGTGCATGAAAAGAAAATTGTCTTGCGGACGCGACCCGGCAGAGACCGCTTCGGAAATGTTGACCCACTTTTGTTCGTAGATCGCCGGAAGCAGATAGAACGCCGCCAGGCACACTCCAAGCGCAATCGCGGCTCCTCCGTTGAGTAAGACGCGTAGCGAGCGTCGCTTCCACGCGAAGAAGAGAAGAAGCAACGCAGCCGAGTAGTGAATCATCACGGCCGCGGGAGCGTTGGTCAGCCAAGCTGCGGCGAGCACCAGAGAGAGAGGCACAACCGCGCGCCAGCCGTCGCCGTCATTGTCATTCGCGACTTTGAAAATCGCCAGCACCAGCAACGGCACCAGACAACTGGCCAGCAACTCCGCAAAGGCGCTGCGCCAGTAGACGATCACCAGGTGGTAGGGATTCGCCGCATAGAAAACGGCGGCAAAGACGGCATCGCGGCGATCAAGCCATTTTCGTGCCAGCGTAAACATCGAAACGCCCGCGGCCACGAGCCCAATCCATATGTATACGGCGGACGCAATGACCCATGGAACCAGCGCGCTGAGTAGCCCGCCCAGCATCCACGAGGCTGGCGGATAAAACACAAAGCGCGGCTCGCCGAATCCGAAGTGCGCCTCCGCCGCCCAGCGCGGGTAGATGATCCCATGCTTCCACTGCGCCAGCACGTCAAGCCACGAATAAAGGTGAAACTCAACGTCGTGACCGGAAGGCGTGCCGAAAAAAAAGAACGGAATTTCTGCCGCGAAGGCCGCGGCACAAATCAGCAACAGGGGAGTCCACAATATCGGCCCGTCTCGACCGGAACTTGACGGGGCCATGATTGATCGAAGTGCGGAGCCGGGTTTTTCCAGAGAAATCCTCGCGGGCGTTTCCGTTCAAGCCAATTTCTACGGGCGCGTGTTTATGGATGCACAGCGCGACAGCACAGTCTACATTCAAGCCGCATGATTTGGGCGCTGACAATTTAACCCAGATTTAATACTCCTGAAACCAGCGTGCAATGGAGATTGATTACGGTACTCGCATTGGGGTGGAACAGACCATAAGGAGTTGAAGAACCCGTGCCAGAGACGGGGCCCGGGTTCTTCGATTCTTCTAAGTTGATTCACCGCCGAAGCCTCTCGCCCTCACATTCGCCCTCGAACTTTTGCGCCCCGCCGCCGTTCTTCCTGATCAGCTTTCTGCCCATAACCTGCCACGAGAGGCTTTTTACGCGAGTGATCGCTTAAGCGCGTGATAGCAGCAATTTATCTGTGGAAAAGATTGTAGCGGGAAGGCTAAACCGACGCTGTTTCCGGGCTGCGCTGGCGCATGAGCTCGGCGAGAAATTCGTCCTGCTGCAGCGAAGTGCCTCGCCGCAGAAGTTCAAGCAACGGATCTTCCATCTCTTCGTTTGACTCCGGACTCGAATCGCGCCCCGACTCCTGCGCGCCATCCTGCGCCTTCTCCGCGGGTTCGAACTGAGTAAGGTCGGCGATCAACGCTTTAGGAGAAATAGTCAACTCCGGCGTCGCGTCCGGACTGCTGCGCAGAACCTCGATCAGGCTGCCAACCTGAGCGCGCTGTTCGGCGGTGCGGGAAGGGAACTCCACTCCCATGCCGTGGCCGGGATGCGCCACCCGCACCATACCCTCGGTATGAACTTCCATCTTGTTGGTCTTGAGGCAGAGATCCACGAGAGCCTGCTCCGGAAACGGCGCGTCGGTTTCCACGTAGCATCCGCCCAGGCTCAGGTCGGAGAGCTTGCAGTGCGGCACGTTCTCGACGGTGCCAGTTCCAGCACTTGTCGCGGCAGCGTTCAACCACTTCTTTAACTCATTCCTGACTTCTTCCGATACATCCAGGAAATGCACGCCGGTCTGCCCGTTCGGATTGGCCCAAGCCACTTGTCCATGAGCCTCGATTTCGAGGGCTCCGTCGGGCAACTGGAAGTGAAAGCCGAGCAGGGTTGCGGGACTCTGCGCTTCCGGAGTCAGCAAGTCCATCCCGGTTTCGCTCAGGTCGAGAAGAATGCCATCGGCCTTGGCTCCGTCGGGCAGACGAATCTCCACCGGAGCCTGCACCGGCACGCGGAAAGCGCGCCGCCGCTCCCGGCTCAGCAGGGCGGCTGCGGCTCGAAGGCCGGCCTGCGCCGCCGCCTCGGAAATTGGCTTGTAGAGAACGAAGTGGGCTCCACTGGTGAGGATGTCACGTACCTTCGCGGGATCGGCTACGAGTGCGACCGTAATGCAACCGAAGCCCAGCCGTCGCGCCTGTTCGAGCACTCCGTTGGCCAGTTCGGAGTTATCGAAGTCGACGATAAAGGCGTCGAACCTCTGCTGGTGAATGCGGGCCAGCGTGGTGTCGGGATCGCTGGAGCGATCCATCGCGATGCCGAACGCGGGCAGAACCCTGCCAAGAACGTCAGCAGCGGAGTCGTCGCTCGAAACCAGTAAGGACTGGAGCGTCATAGTAAATCGAGTTATCGGCGCCGGTTGGTTTACGGCCAGCGAGGTGCGGCGGGACGATTCGACCGCGATGCGGCTGCGCCACCGGAGCTGGCGCCTGCCTTGGCCGCTACTGCCTCATCCGGGGTCGAGGCCTCGTCTACTTCAGACAGCACGTGGTTGTCTTCGTCGTCGTTTTCTGCCAGCAACGGCGCAACTTCACGTAACTTCTCCGCCGCTTGCTGCAGCATCTCGATGTGCTTGCCGAGTTGGGCGTATTTCGCCTGCTTCTGCCGCAGGACCTCATGGATATCCTTCATACAACCCCCTGTTGGCAATGTAAGAAGCATAGGCCAGTTGGGTCAACGCTAATCCCCCGCAGCGGATTACCCCGGTAACCGTGACTTGTGGTGGAAGGGTCACAGCGGAACCGGTCTCAAGGCGCGTATGGGGCGGCGCAGCGCTTTCAGCGCTGCGATAAAGGTTTTCTGTGAGGCCTTTAGCCACTAAGGCGAGAACCGAACCGAGTTTTTCAGCAAACTGTGAAGCCGCTGGGCCTTGCTGGTGGCGGCGTCAGGGGCAGGCCTATCTCAGCGGGAGCCAGCCGCTATTCTTTCTTGGTTGCGTCAGGCGTGGAGGCGGCGGGCTTGGCAGGATCGGCCGGACCGATCCACTCGCGCAGCCGGTGCGACAGACTGCTGGCCAGCGAGCGGTAGAAGCGCGAGCCGAGGTGCGGAAACAGCTCGAAAAGAGACTGCAGCGTAGGACGATCCAGGTAGTAGGCCTCGACCGGCTCCTTGGCCACCACGCTGGCGGTTGCCGGAAGTTCGTCGAGAAATGAGATTTCCCCGCACACTTCGCCCGGACCAATTGCCGGCAAGGCGAACGGAGAGATGGCGGGCCGGGTAATCTGCACCGTTGCGCTGCCAGTCAGCAGCAGATAGATGCCATGGGTTCGCTTGCCCTGCTGCACCACTCGTTCCCCAGCCTTGAACTGCATGCGAGTGCCCTTATCGACGATCAGGGCCCAGTCGTTGGCGGTGAGAAATACGAGTCCGTGCTTGGAAGACGACAATGCCGCGACATCCTGTTGCTGGGTTGCCTTGGACATGGCGCGTTAGCTCGCATCCGGAGAGATTTTCCGGTAAGTTGACAGAAACAACAGGGCCAAGTCGAGATTAGCAGAATCCGCCGCCCGCCGCAGGCGCGGGAACCGGCGAAGGCATCAGCGCAAAGAAGACTTTAGATCGTCGAAGAAGATTGTCGCGCGGGAACCGTCGCTTCATCTGCCTGCCCCGCGATCCGACGTCCTAACGGTCGATCAGCGCCGGTCATCTTGCAAGACCACCACCAGCGCACTCCATGCCAAAGCGTGGGCAGGAGGAGCCCCAGATGATAGCTCACACGGGCGACCAGATAGACCAGATACTGATGAGCTCGCTCGCTCCACGACACTTTGGACTTTGACAAGGATCCTTCCAGCGTCTTCTCTGCTACAACGACATTCACCGGATGTGGTCGACGCGGAAACAGCCGGTTCAGCACGACGCGCCGCCCCTCCGCGGCAGACGATATCAAGGTGCTGTGCAGCCAGACTGCGTCTTTCGTGGGACGCATCCATCCCATCGGAGATGGAGAAGTAGCTGCGAGTTCGAACCAGCGCCGGGCGCCGACCGGAAGCCGCTCAATTTGCTCCGCGACGGCTCCGGGCAAATCGCAATGAAACCAGGTTTTAGCTAGAAGAAACGAAACTGATTCGACTCGTTTCAGTTCCTCGTCGTGCTCCGCAGACCAGCACCTCCAAAACTCGCTATTGTCCGAGTTCTGGTGCAGAAACCAGGCCAACTCATACACCTGCGAGGTAAGAATGCTGAGGCGCAACAGGTCGCGAAGCAGGTTGAGCGCCAGATATCCGAGGCTGTCCACCGGATCGAGTGCTGGAAATGTGATCTCTTCCAATTGCCTCACGACTCGCCGTTCCCAGAAACGGCTCAGATCCTGCGGGCCGCAGCGGACGGCCGCGTAATCCCACAAGCAGTGGTGCAGTTCCACGGACAATGGCATCTCGGGGTCATACACGTTTCCCCACCATTGCCACGAAGTTTTTCGGCGTAACGGAGGCAGATGGTCCCAGGGCATGTCGTCGAACCGGTATATCGGCTCATAACCGATCGTGGCCAGCGCACGAGCGGCACGCTCAATGCTCTCCGGATCGCAAAAGAGATCGATGTCCCCCTGAACGCGATGCCGTGGTTCGGGCGCACAGTCGGGCGATTTGGTGAAACCTTTCAGGACTACGTAATTGGCCCCCGCACTTTTCAAAGCGCCGTCAATTTCGGCGTAGGACTGCTTGATCATTTGAAAGCGCTGGGTGTTGTCGGCGATCTTCTGATCGACCTTCGAGCGCACCCAGGCGGGACAATAGTCGCCGTGCGCCTGAGCCAGCGGGATGGTCAGATGCATGTGATCGCCGAAAACCAGAAGCTGGTTCCATTCGGAATCGTCGAGCGCTCGCATCAGTTCGGGCTGCGCATCGCGAAAGCGAAGGGCGGAAACCAGCGCTGTCACGTAGCGCGGCGTGCTCGGCATGGATTGGTGCGTCCTCCGAATGCGGGTCCCGAAGCGTCAGCCGCCGCATTGCGAAGATTCGATTCTAGCCTTGGCGGAGGGGAAGAATTGTCTCGGAATTGTCAACAATTTGCATCTTTCGGTAGTAGGTCAGTTTCGAAATTCTTCCACCCGATGTCATCCTGAGCGCGGCGACAGCCGGGCTAGGGACCGAGCGGCAGCCGACGCTGTCGATGCCGTGGATAGGAGTGCGTGCACTACATGCTAGTCAGGCGCCCCTCGCATCCGTACAAGCGATGTCCGCCTTCGTAAGGTCCCTCCGGAGCGCTTGGCGCGCTCCTGCGGGATGACATCTCCAACGGAATGACATCGGTCAGTGAATCTGCGAGTGCTCAACTAAATCGAGCCGCTTGCACTAATGACGGTGGAGCGCCTGCAGGGTTCGGCGTGCCGTCTCGTCCCATGTAAATTGCTTAGCTCTTAGTAAACCTTTTTTCCGAAGGATGGCGCGAACAGACGAATCCTGCACCAGCCGCTTGATTCCATCGGCAATTTCTTCGACGTTCAGCGGGTTCGCCAGTATCGCGGCATCGCCCATGATCTCTGGGAGCGAACACACGTTGGAGGTGAGAACTGGCGCGCCACAGGCCATCGCTTCCAACGGAGGCAGGCCGAACCCTTCGTACAGGGAGGGGAAGAGAAACGCGACCGCCCCGCGATAAGCCTCGGAGAGCGGCTCGTCGGCGGATAATTCTTTGAAAAACACTTCGCCTTCGAGCCCCAGCCGATTTATTTCTGCGCTGGTCCCCTGGTCCGGCTCTCCGGAAAGAACCAGCCGCACATCCTTCCGCACGCCAGATACGGAATATGCCCGCAGAAGGCGGGGAAGATTCTTGTGCGGCTTTCGGCTGCCCACGTAGAGCAAATAAGAATATCCCGGAGCATACTTTGCGCCGGTCGGAGAAAAAAGCGGACCGACTCCGTTGCCGACGTTGATAATTCGTTCTTCCGCGAGGCCTGCCCAGGCGGCAATCTCGCGCTTCGAATATTCGGAGACGGTAAGAACGCATTCGGCGCGATGACACGCCGGCTTGATGATGTAGCGGTAGTAGGCGCGCTTCACCGCGTTCGAGTTGTCCGGTACGCAAAGATGATTCAGATCGTGGAGCGTGAAGACAAAAGGCCCGGGCCAGCCCAGCGGAGAGTTATACCCCGGACTGAAAAACAGTTTCGGATTCCTGCGCCGCAAGGCCGCGCCAAGAAGCACCGGATCCAAGGGGTGCCAGGGCCTCCGGCGCGTCTGAAACGAGGTGACGCCAGGGAGGAACTTGAGCAACTCTCCGGCGAATCGGCCAATTCCGTGATTGCCGATCCAACGCGCGTCGTAGAGGGTGCCAACGAGGCTAGACACTGCTGGCACTGTCCATCAAAACTTTTCTCGCCTGAGCTGCAACCTTTTCAGCGGCCCATACTACGCGACCACTGTCTCCGGCCGGAGCGTGCGCAATCTTTATATGCAAATCTTCAATTCGAAATGCATCGGCAAGATCAGGCCCAATGTCCCAGAAGGCCAGGATTCCTTCGGCAGACAACGGGTCCAAATGGTGCTCTGGGGGCTCAAAGTGAATCACTTTGCCGGCGACGATCTCCGCCCGCTTCCTCGTCATCGCTCGTGGAGGCACAGTGAATAAATGCGCTCCACCGGGCCTGAGGACTCTCGCACTCTCGCTCAATGCTTTGTCCAAACGCGGCACATGCTCAAGAACATCCGACGACACAATGAGGTCAAGCGATTCATTTCCGAATCCCAACGCGGTAATGTCCTCGCAAACTGCTCCGTCCTTCCGTCCTGAAGAATGGCCCTCTTCGTAGAAAGACCTGGTATGAGTGCGCGCTCGAGACAACAGCGCATGCAGCGGAGATCTGGGATCCAGCTCCAGAACATCCATTTCTGGCAAACTTTTTCCGTATCTGCGTCTAATCTCGTCTGCGAGGAGTTCGTAGCGCTCATTTGCCGAGCAGAACAAGCAGGTCCGACGCTCAGGAGACGAGTTCTGGTCTGCCATGAAGACGGTTAGTCGTTCACAGCAACGGCACCGGCGCAGCCTCCAATGGCGGATTCCACCCAGGTATGCCGGTCCCACCTTCCAGACTTTTTGCAAAGCCGAGCGGGCGCCTTGCTGCCGCGCAGTCCGCCATATCTTCAGTAAAGCCATTCATCCCTCTCACTTGCTGTAATTGAGCGGCAATCAGATCGTCTCCGTACCGTTTGACGGCAATATCGACGCCGGCGCCAAACGAGGTCTGGATATGAGCCGCTCCCTGTAAACCCGCTCAGATCCGATGCAGGAGGCGTAGCGCAGGAGCAACGCCAAAACTACGGTCTCGGGGAGCAACCAGCCCGTGCCGCCGACCGGGAACAGTGAAATGTCGGCGAGAAATAACACCATCACGAAATCTCCCGGGTGCCGCGTAGTTCGCAATCGATTCACGAAGAGGTGAGCCATCCAGCCCCGCAAGGCGGCGAAGAGGGCGAGATAAACGATCGCGAGAAATCCAAAGTCGGCATATTGAACTCCAACTCCGAATGCGGGCGCTCCGGCATCCAGATCGATCGACTCGGGATAGAACTGCTCATCGAGATATAGGGCTCCGAAATTCTTGGGTTTACTCGGCATGAGAACGCGAGGGATCAGTCCGATGATGTTCGTCTCATACGTCAGACGGCCGTACTGGAGAGGAAATTTTGCGTCGATCACCATCATCGCATTGCGCGTGTAATCCGAGTATTGACTGATAGCTTCGACCGCTTCCAGCGGGCTGCCCAGGAACATGGTTGCCGCGAATAGTCCCAGGACAACGACACCGATGGCGGCAGATGCAACCGCCGCGGACACCAGTTTGAACCGGCGCCCCACCACGTAAATCTCGAAGATCACAATCAGGAACAGGAGTGACAGAACCTCACCCTTGCTGCCATGTAACGACAGCACCACCGCCGCCGCCAGCACGACGAACCCCTTGATCCGAAATGACCGCTTGCTAAAGAGAATCAAAACCACCGACAAATAAGCCAGGGAGCTCGACAAGTAAAACAGCGGGCCGAATCCGGAGCGCGTCTGAGAGTAGATTTGCCGGGGATCCAGAATGTATTGCGGAAACTCCAGCAACACGGGCAGGTAAAGCAACCCAGCGAAAGCCAGCGTGGCAAAACTGAGCGATGCGAAATTGCCGTAGCCGTAACCGAAGGGCAGACGAACGACCGGAGCCTTTCTACGCGTGTAGACATAGGCAAAAATCAGGTTCTCAACCGCCAGCGTGAGATAGACATAGACGTATGCGTAGACGCTCGCATCGGTGCCCCACCAGTTGTTATAAAAGAGCGGAAACAGGTAGTACGCCGGAATGCTGATCGCGAAAGACGGGGTCAGGATGTTGACGTAGCTGCCTTCGCGACGGCTGACAAACAAATATGCGCCGATTGACGCCAGCAGCGAAGCAATCAGCACCGTGTTGGCCAACCCGGAGGAGATCATGTTTGACTCAACGTATCTTCTCTCGACCGATTTTCTTTCGACGCATCTTCTGAACGTGCCCGCAAATCAGGGTACAGTTTGTTTTTCCTTACTCTCGTCGCGAGGTCTGCGAGCGAGAGACTGTCCGGTCGAATTCGAATTGATCCCGCTCTCGTCATGATAGGCAGTTCGACCCTGTTTGGCTCCGACCCATACCGCGCGCGCGCGCTCCCAGTCCGCAATCACCAACCGCTTCGCCATACGCAGGCTAACTCCGACCCAGATGGAGATCGGCGAAATCGGTGAATAGCGGCTGAAAAAGCGCGCCGCGGAGGCGTTAAAAAAAGTGTCGAGGCGCGGACTTCTGGAGCCGTAGGCAGTCATTCCCTTATGCCAAACTTTGGACTCCCCAGCTACCGCCAGTTTCCACCCGGCCTGGCGCAGGCGCCAGCAGTACTCCGGGTCGTCCCAGTACAGAAAGATCCCCTCATCCAGCAGGCCCACCGCCTCCAACGCGGGGCGCGAAATCAGCAGGCTTGCTCCGGTGATGTACTGCACCTGCTCGTCTGGAACCGGCGTCAGATAATGGCGCGCGTGGCCCATCCAGAAGTTCACGTATCCGCCGCCCCAGGCCTGCAGTTTCGTTGGTTCCTCCATGCAGTAAATCGCCGAGCCAACCGCACCCACCCGCTGATCGCTCTCGGCCTTCGCCACCAAAGCCCGCAAAGCTCCAGGATCGGCGGTGGCGTCGTTGTTCAGAAGCCACACGTAGTCGGTGCCTTCCGCCAGCGCCTGCCGAATGCCAACGTTGCAGCCGCAGGGAAATCCCAGATTCTTACCCGTGAGCATGACGTGAGCCCAGGGAAATTCCTCGCGAATGCGGGCCACCGAGTTGTCGGTCGATCCGTTGTCGACGACGATCACGACTCGATTCTCATATTCGAGATGCTGCAACGAAGAGAGACAGATGGACGTCTCGCCCCAGCTATTCCAGTTCAGCAGGACTATGTGAACCTTTGGCTCCACTACTCTCCCTCCACGTCGTGGATCGCATCGACCTAAAGCGCAAACCCAACGCGCTAAAACGAGGCGCCGTCGAAGCGGGCGCGCTCACCCGCCGAACCGCTGAGACGCAGCCCGCGCGTCCGCATGGGATTGCGAACCAGAAGACTCAAAAAAACGCGGCCATAAATACGGGCGATGTCGCGATATTTCCGGCTGAATATTCCGAAGACAGACGCAATCAGGCAGCGCAGACCGGAACTCATGAGCAAGACCGTTAGCACAAGAATCGACTGGGCCCGTCCTTTGTGTTTCAGGAAGTGATAAACACTTCCGTAGTAGCCCTGCCATACCACAATGTAAATTGCGTGCGCGCCGCTTCGTCCACCGATATGGACAACCTCCGCATCGGGTAGGAACACGACCCGGCCCCCGGCTTTTCGCGCGCGAATGCACAGGTCGCAGGCATCTTCCACAGTCAGAAAATATTCCGGATCGTAGCCCCCAATGCTGTCGAAAATATTTCGCCGGATCATCAGGCAGGCGCCAGAGACAAACAACTTGTCCTGCTGCTCGTAGTTGGAAAAGCGGTCGTAGAACGCCCGCGTAAGGCGGAAGGGCAGAATGCGCCAGAGCAGAACGTGCCACAGCCCCCAACCGCGATGAAAGCTCGAATGCGGCTTTCCGTCGCTGTATAGGTTCTTGGGGCCCACGACTACGACATCCGGATTTTGATCGAGAAAAGCTGCCAGGCGCGCCAGCGTGTCGTTGCGAACGAGGGTGTCGGGGTTCAGGATAAGAACGTAATCTCCCTGGCACTTGCCCAGCGGTGCGTTGTTGCCGCCGGCGAGGCCGACATTGTCCTTGTTGAAAATCGCATGAACATTTTCGAAGCGCTGGGCGTACTCCCGAACCATCTGGGCCGTATCGTCCGGTGATGCATTGTCGACGAGGAATATTTCGACCGGCACGGTCTGCTCTCGCAGACTCGCGATGCAGGCGGGAATTTCCTCACGCGAACAATACGTGACAACGATGACCGATACCTTCGGGCGCACGTCCTTCTCCGAATGAATGCGATCCGCCGAGGTTGCGCCCAGACCATTCTCCATAGAAGTTACCGACTCCATCGAGATTTTACCGCGAGCCGCAAACGTTCCCTGTGGAACCTTGACACTTTGCCGCGACTCCACAGCGTTCGCGCTCATTGCTCGATAAAACCTCCTTCGAAATATTCATCGCTAAGCCGGACGCGGCTCCCCTCTGCGAAACACCAGCCGAACCACACGGGAGCGGGTCGGCGCGTCCAGCAGCATGCGCCAGGTCCACAGCAGAGTCAGGCAGCAGATCATCGCCGCCAGGGGCACTGTCTCTGCCTTCGGCACGAAAGCGAGCGCCAAAATGCCCAGCGAAACGAGAGCGGCCACTAGTTCCGGAGGAGTTCCGGAATTGTCACCGCGCCGCTGGACGCGCAGCAGAACGGCCATGCAGAGGAAATCCACCACGCCCCGGCCGAACCATACCAGCGCCGCGCCGTGCACACCGTAGCGGGTAGCGGCAAAATAAAACGCTCCGCAATAGAGCGGGAATTCAGCCAAATGCACCCAGGCCGTGAGATCGGAGCGGCCGCGCGCGTGCAAGGCCGTCCATGCGATCGAAGCCGTCGACTGCACCACTGCTCCAGCCAGAAAAACCTGAGCAGCGAAGACCGAGTCAGGAGTGTTTCTTCCGCCGAGCCAGAGTTTCATCACCACCGGGATCACGACCGTGGCCCAGGTCGCGACCAGAGTCATCAGCGACAGAGCGATGGCAATCGCGCCGCGGTACACGGTCTCAAACCGGTCCGATCCTGATCCGTCGAGGCGGCTCATCAGCGGGAACAGCACCGCGCAAAAGCTGCCGATCAGCACCTGCAACTTGCTGATCACGTCGAGCGGCATTCCGTAGCTGGTGACGGCAACCATTCCCACGCACGCACCGAGCAGGAGACGGTCACAATATACGGTCGCAGTTCCGACAATATTCGACACGGAGAGCCATCCGCCGAACGACAGCATCCGCTTCACCGCCGTCACATCGAAGGCCGGGCGCAAACTTGGCCTGCCCTGGGTATACAGGCACCCCAACCCCAGGGCGCCGCACATCCCGACCCTTACCGCACAGAGGGCCGTGGCGACGCCCACCAATTCTCCGCCCAGGCCCACGACGAGTGCCGGCAAAACATACAGCCCCAAACCCCCGCAACCGGTCACAATGCTGATAAAAGCAAAGCGTCCGGATGCCTCGAGAAAACCCCGCAGCGTCGCCATCAGCGTGACCAACGGAATGCTGATGCAGATGATCGACAACGAGAGAATTGCCGGACGCACGTATATTGCAGGGATCTTCAGGAATCTGGAAACCACCGTAGGCACCGCCAGCAGTGACAACCCGGTGGCGACCACGCCAATACCGCAGAGTAAGAGAATCGAACCCCAGAAGTAGCGGCGCACATTCTCCGGCTCATCGGACTCAAGACTCTGCGCGATGAAACGAGTAGCGGCACGCCCCAATCCCAGGTCCAGCATCGTAAAGTAGGCGAGGGCGGTCGAGAAAATGGTGACGATGCCGAAGACTTCGGAGCCCAGATGCCGCAGCAGGAAGGGGATGGCGACGATCGCACCAACGGCCGGCGCTACCTGCGATCCAATCTGGTAGCTTGTGTTTAAACCAACCGTTCGAATCTGGCCTTTGGTTTCACTTGTCGTTGCCATCAGTCTCCGCAGGCGCAGTGCACACACAATAGATTTCTTCTCCGACGTCCTTTTTGAAAGGCATCAGCAAGTCTTCCAGCAACTGAAAAGCGTAAGACGCATACCTCGTACCGGGGCTGAAGGTGCTTCGTCCACCGACTTCCCGGTCTCCAGATCTCGCGCAGGCGCTCGGTGCATAAATCATTCGGGCCAATCGCGTCTCGGTGCGAACCGTTCGCACAACAAGGCCGGATCGGGCGACGCACTCGGAAAGGGAAGACGGCGAAAAAAGGATCAGGTGGCGCGGCATTTCGAGACCTCGCCAGTAGCCCCTGAACCACCAGTGGCCGAGACTCTTGATGTTCGGCGTGGTCATCACCAGAATCCCCGTCCCCGGACGAAGCCGTCTGCGGCATTCGCGGAGCAAGCCCACGGGGTCGGGCACATGTTCGATCACGTGGCTGAGGGTGATGACGTCGTATTGGTTCGTAGCGGGAACATCCGTGATCGCGCCGCTGAAGGCTTCAAGGCCCAGGCTGCGAGCTCGCGCTACCGCAGTCGGGTCCGGATCGACTCCGGATACCCGCCAACCGAAGGACTGCATCCTCGCGATAAAGTCCCCGTTTCCGCAGCCCACGTCAAGCAGCGTGCCCACCGGAGACGAAGCCAGATCCAATACCTCGAGAGTGGCCGCCGCGGCAACCGGAGGAGCATAAGAAACCAATCGCGGAAGAATTCCTTTCGGAGTGCCAACGCGATATCTCATTCTGTACATCACCCATTGATACGTTGCCCGCCGGAAGCCGGCCAAAGCCGTCTCTCCGGCGGCGTGATGCGTGTAATAACGGGCGTAGAGCTTCGGAATGTCTTCCGGCGAGGGCTGCGGATCCTGCCATGCCACGCCGCAGTTGGCGCACGCGCGCAATCCCCAGCTTCCCGGAACTCCAAACAACCAATCGACCAGGCCGCTGTAAAGCTGCTTTCCTGTTTGCCCGCACAGCCAGCAAGACGGCGTCGGGATAACGCTGATATGCGCCGCCTCTTCGGCGACAGATTCCTGATCCAATCTTTCCTGACCCGATCTTCCCTGATCCAGTTTTGAAGCTGCGGTTGCTGTCATATTTTGAATTTCTTCGGACGGCGTGACGTGCCTACGCTTCGGGGGAACTCTTCGGACCGTTGTCGTTCTCTTCCTGCATCGCTGTGCCGCGACGTTTCCACTTCAGTCTTCTTGTGATAGTGTGCACAATGTCGTGGGCCAGCATTTTTCCCGGGTCCTGTGGATCGATCTTCTGCCAGCGCTCGCGCGCCAGAATCCACACACAGCCCCCGCCGAAGGCAAAGCAGGCGCCGAGCAACGCCAGCAGGGTTCGCGGCGGATATGACTTTCTCTCCGGCACATCCGCGGGATCGAGAACCTTCACGCTGGGCGTTTCTCGGGCTTCTTCGACCTTGGCCAGCTCGTACTGCTCGGTCAACGTCTCGAAGACCGTTTCCAGTACCTTGGTCCGGCGAAACAGATCGCCCCACGCCACTCCCAGCAGCGGCAGCTGTCGAATGGAAGGGTACAAGTCCTGATTCGACGAGCCCGCCCCCGGTTTTGCCGATGACGTGTTGCCAGACGCCGTGCCGTCGGATGCTGCGCCGTCGGCGCCGGTCGAAAGCTTGCCGTCCATCTTCTGCATCTGGCGCTTGTATTCGTCGATGCGTGCCTGCACCTCGCGCACGCGCACATTGTTCTCGGTGTAGATCTGCCGCAGCCCTTCCAGTTCAGTCTCGGCCGCGATCAGCTGGCCCTCTACTTCGGCCGCCGCGCCGATCATAGCCTTGCCTTGCTCCTTAACGTCGATGGCGGTGTTCTTGCTCGCGAACTGGCTGAAATCTTTTTCCGCGACTTCCAGTTCCTGCTGCACCTGGGTCAGCCGCTCTTCCAGAAAATCCCGCTCCTTGTGCGCGGACGAGGTGTTCTGCGTGGTGACCACGCGATTCAGGGCCTCGACATATTCCGCCCCAATGGCCGCGGCGCGCTGGGGATCGTGGTCGCTCACAATGATGGTGATGATCCCGCTCTTGCGGTCGGCGGAAATATCCGTCCGGCTGGCCAGCTGTCTCCGCGCGCTGTCATACTGTTTCGTGCCGTAGACCTTGCGCAGATCGAACTTGTTGACGACATCGTCTTGGACCGTCCGGCTTTGCAGCACGCCGACAAAAAGATCGCCGGAAGTTTTCAAGCCCAGCAGGTCTCCTCCCATCAGGCCGAGTCCGCCGCCGACTTTTCCCAGGGCTGAAAGCATCGAGGCCATGCCCGATCCCGCCTGATCGGGTGGCATGAGCCGCGTGATCGAGGTGTAGCGCACCGGGATCAGGAGAGCGATGATCAGCCCGGCAACCAGTCCGATGGCGGCGCAGCGCAGCAGGAATGGCCGGTGCTCCCAGAGCAATCCAAATTGCGCGACCACCCTGTGTTTTTCGCGAGGCTCCGCCACCGCCTCCAGGATCAACTCCGCGTCGCCCTCGGGCTCGGCGAATCGGGGATCGCGTTTTGAGATTTCTCTGGTCGCCATCTTGATTATTCGGAGTACACTCGCGCGCCCTTCATGACTCGGAACCCTAGTCGGAACCCTCATCCGAAGTCTTCGAATGGTGCCTGGGCCAGAACGTTAACTGCACAGAGGAAGTCACGTTCGACTGTTTGGTCAACGCGAGCACGGGAAAGTTCCACGTTTCGTACTGCACCAAGGCCGAGAGACTGAAGCTGGAGCGCGCCCACAAATCCAGGCGGGCGCTAGCGTCAGCCAAAGTGCCGCCATTGGTAATGAACTCGTGGCTGACTTTCAAATGCCTTACCTCAAATTGTAGTTTATTACGCGGTGTGAACCAATAAGAGGTCCACATCTGAACACCCTGACCCTCCCGCCCCACCCAGTCGCCCATCAGATGACCGGCATTCGTGAAGCCCGAGAGCCACGTCGGGTTGTAGTAAAAGAATCCCGAGCCGACATTGCCTCCGATCGGAGGGTCGGTGTACATTCCCTCCGCGCGGAAATCCATCTTCGGTATCCCTGGCAGCCGCGGAAGGTAGATTCCTCCCAGCCAGGCCGCGACATCCGGACCGACGATAGGCGAGAAGGTGTCGTGCTCGGTGAAACCATCAGCATAGAACATCATCGCGTTCCGAATCCTGTAACTAAAGTCTAGCCCTGAGCGCCGCGAGCCGGGTTTGTCGGCCGCGCCAGGGATGGTCTGGTCGGTCGAGAACACGCTGCGGAAAAACGTATGCAAAGTTAGCGGATAGCCCGGCCCGCCGTAGTCCGTGGTGCGCGACATGCCGAACTCTAAGTTAGGGGTGAATTTGAAGCTGAATCGTTCTCCATGCACGATGGGCTGCGGATGCAGCGACTGGCCGAACTGGCCGACCAGCCCTGCGGGCGTGAACATGAACTGGTATCCCGAATACTGTCCGATGAAAAACTCGACCCGCATCGGACCGAGCACACTGAGAATGCTCGGCAGCTTGAAGGGCATAACCCGGTTCACGCGGAACATGAGCAGCGGATCCGCGTTGTCGCTCAACATCATTCCCCCAGCTTGATCGGGCCCCCACCACAGGCTCTGCTTTCCGTAGGAGATCTGCCAGTTGGAGAAGTTCATGGCGACATACGCGTCTAACAAATGGGCCTGGTTGATCGAGGCGGTCGGAGTATCGGGCGGCACCGGCCAGGGCTGCGGAACAGTACTGTGGCCGAAATCGGCCTCCGTTATCGCTTCGCGCCCCGTAAGCGGAAGCGCGGGTGCGCCCGGGGAGTGTTGATACTCCGTGCGCACGTATCCCACAAAAGGACCATCGGAGGCCCACGCCGAAGCTCCCGAAACATTGTTGAAGCCCTGCTGCTCCGGCCGGCCGAAGTCATTAACGACGGTCTGCCCGAAATGATAGCTGTCGGTGAGCGGCTTACCGGCAGTCTCCGTGACCCGCGTGTAGGCGGATTCCAGCCGTAGATCGGTGTTGTCTCCGCCGCTCAACCGGTTCATTTCCGTGCCGAACTCCTTCTGCAGCGATACGAAAAGCTTCGTCGCTTCATCCCCCCCAGGCTCGTCTTCATCGATGCGATCCAACGCCTCTTCCAGCTGACGGGCGCACTCCATGCGCGTCCAGGGACGCATGTCGGCCGAGGCGCTGCTGATGTAACCCAGCGCAGCCAGCCGTTGCAGCGCGGGATAGACCCAGCTGTCCAGCGGCACATAGGGCGAGCCCATATTCTTGGCCTGCCAGTGCGAGGGCCCGTCGGGGCGCACCGCAGGCACCTCCCAGCTTCCACCGTTCAACGACGGATCGTGGTGCTGCCGGTATACGAACTCGCTGGTCAAATATCCGATGGCCGCACCCACCAGCACGTCAGAAGGGAAGTGCTGCTTGGCGGTGATGCGGGATGCGCTGATCACACCGGCCGCGCCGAACGACAGAAACTTCACCAGCGGGTTGGGATACTCGTGCGCAAGAATTCCCGCAATCGACCAGGCCGCCGCGGCGTGGTCGGAAGGAAACGATGTCCCGCGCTTGAAGAAGTTTCCGTTCGCGTTGTCGACCAGCGGACGCTGGCGCCCCGTAGCCAGCGACAGCGCTTCGGTCACGATCAGGCTGTCGATAGCGGCTTCGCCACTCAGAAGTCCGCTCTCGCGCTGGTGAGCATTGTCCGTGATCAGTCCTATCGCGTAGAGTCCACCGGCTGCTCCAGCCATGGAGTACATGCCGTAATCGGAAATGTGGCGGTAACGATTGAGCGTGTCAGGCGCGTTCGAAAGGTTGCGGCTGGTAGTGCTGTCTGTGGCAAACAACGCCGCCGTGAATCCTCCCAGCGGAACCAGCCAGGTGGCATCGGAGAGTCTGATGTGCCCGGGACTCGTCCACATGCCGATCTGGTCCCGCCACACATGGCGCGGCAGATTCAGCAGTGTATTCGCGGAGGCGTCGTCGCGCTGGGGCGCCGCTTGCTGCGGATTATCCGGCTGGGGATTATCCGGGAGAGGTGCAGCCGTGCCGGAACCTTGCGCCGGCGCCGCTTGCGGCGCCACCGGATGCGTGGCGTCCGGAGCCGGAGCCGTCGACTGCGCAATCGCAATCGTTGCGCTGGCCAGAAGACAAATCGCTCGCATCGACCCAAGACCCACAAAGCGAATCACGCACGAGTCCTTAGTAGGCCGTAGCCAGGATTACGTTGGTGGCGATGGAGCTCAAGACTTGCGCATTCTGGAAGAGGATCTTCCAGATCGGCGGACCACCCAGCGCCCGCTCCGGTACGACTACCATGTCTCCCGGCTGCAAGGCCACACTCAGCGAGTCGCCGGTGAGCCAGCTCGACCCGTGACTGCCGATCACGGTTCCATCGGCGCGAATCACGAAGATACCTTTCTTGTTCGCCATATTCGTGGTGCCGCCGGCCTGCATCAGATACCATCTTGCGCTCTTGCCCGGCCGATAGCCGACAGCCGTCGGCCCGTAGACCTGGCCTTGCACCAGCACGTAGCTGGGCCGCTTGGGGACGACCAGAATATCTCCGCTCCGCACCGTGACGTCGCGCGACGTGTCGGCCCAGTTGTGGATGCTGGAAGAAATCTGAATCGTGACCCGGCCGGTTGGGGGACTGGAGGTGAGGCTATCCAGCGTACTCTGCCACTGCGCCAAAGCCGATTCCGCTGAAAGTTTCTGATCGGGATCGGTGGCCGTGGTCGCGGTCAGCTTCAGAGTCGCCTGTTGTTCCCGCACCCGCAGAATCAGTTCGCCATAAGAGCGCTGCTCGAGGTGCTGCACTTCCGGCCGCATCAGCACGGTGCCGTAGGCATAAGCCAGAGGAGCGAAACCGCCGGCGCGCTCGATGACCGAACTCAACTTCTCGCCCGGCCGAATCCCGTAACTTCCCGGATGGACGACCTCGCCGCGAACCACGATCGATGCGCCCAGATCGTCCCAGCCCGGCACTTGCCGGACCGTGAGCACATCGCCGTTGCTCAATTCCGGATTGTTCAAATCCGGCTTCGTGCCCGGTTTGCCGATGAGCGCATCCGCCAGCAGGATCGGCTCCTGCTGCCCCGTGACCTGCTTTTCGTCTTTCCAGACGTAATGCGTGAGATCGGCCGTCCGCGTGTCGGCGCTTTGTTTGAGCCCGCCAGCCGCGCGTACCAGATCGGCGATTCGCATATCTGACGTGAGCGGATAGCGCCCGGGCCGCGCCACTTCTCCCTTTACATAAACGGTCGGCGGATCGGCGGCCGCGGCATTGCGGTGAACTAGTACCCGGTCGCGCGAACTCAGCATGATGTTATCCGCCGGGTTGCCCTCAAGCGCGCTGCTCAGCTTTACGTTGAGAATCTCCAGGGTGCTGTCCGCGGTGTAACGAAAAACCTGCGCGTCGCTGATCGCCGCATCCGGCAACAGCCCGCCCGCCCGGTGAATCGCATCGCTGAGATGAATGTCTCCTGACGTCCGGTACGTGCCCGGAGCGCGCACATCTCCCAGCACCGAAACCTGCGGCGGATTCTCAAAATCGTACCGCCCAAAAATCTGGACCGTATCCAGCGGCTGCAGCGCCGGAGCTTTCGCCGGATCAGCCAGAGCATCGGCCACACTGAAGCTCTGCACCTCGGGCCGGTAATCGGGCTGCGTCAATCGGATGATCTCGCCATACTGCGCCGCCGGTTCCGGCAACAGGTCTTTATAAGAGGCGATCAGATCGGTAACTTTCATGCCCTCGCGGTAGGAATATTTCCCCGGCCGAAGCACATGACCTTCGAGATACACCGCATCCTGGTTATAAGGAGCGATGGGGAAGATTCGGATCTTGTCGCCATCCTGAATCTGAAACGCTTCCATCTGTTTCGTAGCCGCTTCCGTGCTGTCGTCGGGAGGAATATCCAGGCTCAGCATAGTCTGCTTCTGATGCGCCACCACGCGCTGCACTTCGATGTGCCGCAGAGTCGCTGTGGGCAGAAGGCCTCCGGCCAGGGCAAGGGCATCGGCCAGCGACTTCTCGTCTTTTTCCTCATAGATCGCCGGACGCCGCACCATGCCTTCAACCGTAATCTCCGGACCAAGCGGAGGAACCATGACCGTGTCGCCGTTTTCCAGCCGCTCAATGTCGCCCTTCACTCCATGCAGCAGCAGATCGTAGACATCGACATCCTGTACGAGATCGTTTCCTCGATAGTGTTTCAGAATGCGCAGCGAACCCCGGCCCGTCGGACCGCCGGCGGCGAACAACGCATTCAGAGGCGTAGACAGCGAGCCGATATCGTAGGCGCCCGCCCGCAGAACATCTCCCACGACATAAACGCGAATGGTTCGCAAGCGCGACAAAGACACGTCGGCTGAAACGTCGCGAAACTGCGTCCGCAAAGTCTTTTGCACCGACTCCTGCACTTCGGCCAGCGATTTCCCGGCCACCATCAGCGGACCTACTTCGGGCAGATCGATGCGGCCCTCGCGGTCGACGATGCGGTAGAAGCGGCGCGCTACGCCTCCCCACAGATCCACCGTGAGAGCGTCGCCGCTTCCCAAAACATAATCAGGTCCAACCGGAAGATCGGTGGGAAGCATCTGCAGATCGCGTGTGCCGTTGAGAAAAACCTGCATGCCGAAGCGCTCCACCGCGGGCGGTCGCGCTGCTGCCTGCAAATACATGTCATAGAGAGAAGGAATATCGTCGTAGGGATTGCGGCGCTGCACCAGGCGCTGGTTCAGAGTGGTCGACTCGCGGGCACGCACGAAATTGTCGTACGCCGCGGCGTTATTTCCAGGGAAGCCGTAGCGAGACGCCGAAGGATTCGTTCCATACGGCGTCGTGTAGGAAGCTCCCGAAGGACCGGACGCGTACAGATTCTGGTCTGAATTATTCGCAGCGCTCGGGTAGGCGCTCTGATACGAACTCTGGTTGAAGCCATCGCTACCCAGGTCTGAACTCAGCGACCAGTTATCGAAGTCGACTCCCGGCACGGTGGACTGCTGGTTCTGAAACGGACTCTGGTTGGCGCGTTGGGAGTAGCCGTTCTCCAGGCCGCTCTGGTCAGCCGGCAGATTTTGATTTCCGCCCATGCTTCCGGCGAAGGCCCCGTTCTGCCCGGCCTGCTCCGGCAGAGTCGGGTCCTGGCCGCTGGTCCTTAGCAAGTCGTTCGAGGGATTCGCTGGAACCGTCTGCTGGGGCGGGTTATACGGATTTGCGGGACCGGGATAAGTCTGCGGAGTCTGCAATCCCGGCACCTGCGTGGGAATTTGATTCACTCCCGGCTGCCCCTGCTGTTGCTGGCCGGAGGGATAGGGATAAGGATAAGTTCCGCTCGGAGAGGCCGGGCAGTTGGCGTTCACTCGCGGATCGCAAGTCTGCGTCTGCTGCAAGCCGCTGTTCTGCTTCTGCCGGGCATTGGCGCGCTCTTCCTCTTCTGCCTGCGCCAGCCACTTCACCCGCTCTGCGGTCAGCAGTTCCTGCTCTTTGGCCAGTGGCGATTCCGGATTGACCGCCGGCTGCAGGTAACCGTACTTCTGAACCAGCATGGTGGCCACCGCGCGGAAAGTGACGTCGACTTCGAGCCGGTCGAAGATCGCCTCGTCCGTCAGATCCTGATCGGAGATCATTTGTCCGTGATCGGTTGCGTCCTTCGCGATCCAGTGCTTCAACTCGATCAGGATGCCGGTGTCGCGGTGCAGAATGGTGACCAGTTGTCCCGGCGTCGCCGCCACCCGCGCCGCATTCTGACGCGCCAGCTCAGATTGAGGAACCGGCGTCTGCGGTCGCGTTTGCCCGAGAACGCTGATACTGCAGAGCGTAAGAAAAAGGCACGCACACAGGACCACACTGCCATTCCATGCGCGCACCGTGGCGACGCCAACAGACTTCGCAGAATTCATCAATACTCCAAAAAGCTCGCTGCCTGCTCCCCGAACTCCGGTCGCAATCCTGAACAAGGGAACTCGGGAACCATGACCGTGCCGTTTGCGTTCCGATTATAGATCAGGTCGTTCGTCCCGGAAGAAGTCCCGCGCAAAGTCGACGCAAAGTTTGACAATATCGTGACAACTTCGTTGGGCGAAATTGGGCAAAATCGTTTCGGCAGCATTGTCGCGGCAACATCGTCAGGACAAGATCCGGACATGGCTCCGGTCAGGGTCGACTTACCCCTGCGGGAGGTCGTCTTAGGTTCAGGTCGGATGGCTCAGGCCGTACGGCTCAAAAAGATGCTAGTTGGATCGAGTCGGTGCGTGAGTGAGTCAGGTGAGACTCCGGGGTGCGATTTTTTTTTCGCAACTTTCCCGCGCCGCCCGCGTTCCTACCGTTAGCCCGTCCTGACTCCAGCAGTGAAAGACGGGGAAGCGGCACTACGGTTTTCCTATTAGTCGCAGAAGCAAACTGTATCTGGAAGACATGTCTTTTTTGCCGGGAGGAGACAATCTTTGACAAAGTTTTGACTTCGATTAATTTTTCTTATGGGGATGCCTAAAAAGACAATCCTCTCCGTGCGTGAGACCCGTGTATCATGATCATAATTCTTGTTACACAATTTGATTTGCGAACGAATTCCCCAATGGGGAATTCCAGGGACCACCAACATGCGGATGAGCGTCAAGATACACAGGCTGCGCATTTAGAATTCTAGAAAGTTCAAAGTGTGCTCGGGAGTTGAGCAATGAAACTGCTGGTAGCTGGAGGCGCGGGATACTTGGGCTCCGTGCTGATTCCAAGATTGCTGGATCGTGGCTACGACGTGGATGTAGTGGAATTGTTCTGGTTCGGCAATCATCTGCCGCGTCAGATTGGGATATTAAATAAAGACATATTCCACCTCAGCATCGAAGATCTCAAGCCTTACGACCAGGTGATGTTCCTCGCCGGTCTCTCCAACGATCCGATGGCGGAGTATTCGCCTAGCAAGAACTTCGTCCTGAATGCCGCTGCGCCCGCATATCTCGGCTACATCGCCAAGATGGCGAAGGTAAAGCGATATATCTATGCCTCTTCCTGCTCGGTCTACGGCTACACCGAAAACGAACTTTACGACGAGACCCGGCCGGTGGGTTCGAGTTATCCCTACGGAATTTCCAAGCTGCAGGGCGAGCAGGCGGCGCTGCAACTCACTAACGACGAATTTTCCGTCATCTGTCTGCGCAAGGGAACAATCTCTGGTTACAGCCCGCGCATGCGGCTGGATCTGATCGTCAACACGATGTTCAAGACCGCGTTGCGCGATGGCACCATCACCGTAAACAACCCTTCGATCTGGCGCCCCATCCTTAGTATCGAAGATGCGGCCACCGCATACATACGGGCAGTCGAAGCAAACGCGAAAATCTCCGGAGTGTTCAATCTGGCTTCGGGAAATTACACGGTCGGGGAAGTGGCGGATGTGGTGCGAGCCAGAATTGAAGAGCGGCTCGACGCTCGTATCAACCTTTGCATCAAGCACAAGCAGGACTTTCGCAACTATAAGGTCAGCGTCGACAAGGCAGCCAACGTGTTGAGCTTTCATCCCACCGGAAGCGTGCGCTCCATCGTCGATGACCTGATTGAAAACCGCAGCAAGTTTGAGGATTGGGACAACCCCCTGTATTCCAACATTCACACGTTCAAGGATCTTGAGACCAGACTCGAAGTGCCGGCCATGGTGGGTGCGTAAGTAAGGCGGGCCCGGATTGCTGTCGATTTCCGAAGTGGAGTGCTAACAGACGATCCCGATTCAACCGCGGTTACGGGCCACGCGGTAGGAATGTTGAGCAACACCGCAGTCATTCAACCCATGGTAAAGACATCCATTCTCGTTTTATCCAAGAACGATGCTTATAACATCGAGGCCGGCCTGAAGGCTGTCTTTTCTCAAGCGTTTGCCGACAGCTTTGAAGTCATCGTCGTCGATTCCGGATCCACCGATAACAGCCTCGAGATCGTGAAGCGTTTTCCCGTACGCCTGGAGCAGATCCCCGCCGAGAGCTTCCACCACTCGCGCACCCGGAATTTTGCCGCGAGCCTGGCCACGGGAGAGATTCTGGTCTTTCTATCGCAGGATGCAACTCCCTGCTCCAATCTGTGGCTGCAATCCCTGGTTGCGAACTTCGACGATCCGAGTGTGGGCGCCGTATATGGCCGGCAGCTTCCGAAACCGGGATCATCCCTGGAGCGGGAGGACGCGCTCGACACCGTGTATGGCGAACAAAAATTCGTCAAAGACCCCAACCACCGCAACGGATTGGGTTACCGGTTTTATCATTTTTCCGACGTCAATGCCGCCATCCGGCGCATTGTCTGGGAGGCCAACCGCTTCCCCGAGGATCTCAAGGTTTTCGAGGACCTCGGTATCGCCAAGCGCATTCTCGACGCCGGATGGAAGATTGTCTACGAGCCCGAGGCCTGCGTCTTTCACTCTCATCACCACACCACGCTCGGCCTGTTCAAACGCTATTTCGATATCGGATACACCTTGAAACAACTGCAGATCTGGGATGCGCCCGGAACACGCACCTCTCTTCTGCGGGATGTACGGAAGTTGCTGGGAAAGAAAATCCGCCGCTTTACCGGAAATGCAGACGGGCACCGGGCCGGCGCAGCTCTCGGTCAGGATATTGCCAAGTCTGCGGGACTCTTTCTGGGACTGAATCGGGACTATCTTCCCTCCGTCCTGAAACGGCACCTGAGTGCCTACGGAGTTCACAAATAGTTGGACAAAGGAGACGCACAGGGGCCAATAATTTTGGTTGGGGCTTGAGGGGGTAGAGAGAAAGAGAACTCTTCAGTATGATACGCAGTCGCCTTAGCTATGTACGCTTCTATTTGAGAATTCTCACGTTGTCGCTGCCTGCTTGCGCCTATTTCATCGCTGTTCGGGTGCGCTTCGGTTTTAACATCCTGTTCTCTCGAAACCCTGCTCTGGGGTTGCCTTCCTACTGGGGCATTCTGCTTCTGACGACGATCGTCTGGAGCATCGCCGCGGAAGAGTCCGGGCTCTGGAACGTGGAGCAGCTATACGCTCCCGGCGGCAAGAGCCGGCGCCTGCTCGAAGCCCTGGCCTTTACCTACGCGGTCGTGATGGCGGTCGGCTTTCTCTACCGGCAGGCGAGTTACTCGCGGCTCGTCATCGGCATCAGCGCAATCGCTCTGTTCTTTCTGGCTACGATCGCCCGCGTCGTCTTCCGGGTGTTCCTGGAAGTTCTGCGCGAAAATGGACGAAATGAAGTCAAGATTCTGGTGGTGGGAACCGATCGCTTCGCCCGCCGGGTCGGGACCTCCCTGCTGCATGGGGAAGTGCTGCCCTGCAAGGTCGTCGGCTTCGTGCGACTGCCGGGGCAGGAGATCGCGGTCGATGGTCCAGTCTACGAACTGGATCAGATTCCCAACTTCTCCAACGGCAATGCCATCAACGACGTCATCATCGCACTGCCCGCCGCCCGCCTGAGCGAGGTCGAAAAGATCGCGCCTGCGCTGGAGAAGCTCTGCGTCCCGACGCGAGTCATCATCGACCTGGGCGAGGGAGTCGTGCTGCGCGACCGCCTGATCGATCTGGGCGGCTTCCACATGCTCGATCTCCGGCCGACTCTGTCCGAGACTGGTCCCTATCTTTTCCAGAAGCGCATTTTCGACGTAGCCTTTTCGCTCCTGGTCCTGCAGATCACGCTGCCTTTCACCCTGATCATCGCGCTCGCCATCAAGCTCTCAAGCCGCGGTCCGGTCTTTTTTGTTCAGGATCGCGTAGGCCTCAACGGGCGCGTCTTCCGCATGTTCAAATTCCGCACCATGCGCGTCGGCAGCCGCGAAGAGGGCGACACCCGCTGGACCTCCGACAACGATCCGCGCCGGACCTGGGTCGGCACCCTCTTGCGCAAATCGAACCTCGATGAACTGCCCCAGTTCCTCAACGTCCTCAAAGGCGACATGAGTATCGTCGGCCCGCGCCCCGAGCGGCCCTATTTCGTCGAGCGCTTCCTCGAAGAAATCGACCGCTACAACTCCCGCCACATGTTCAAGGCCGGCATTACCGGGTGGGCTCAGGTCAACGGCTGGCGCGGCGACACTTCCATCGCCAAGCGCGTCGAATACGATCTCTACTACCTTCGCAACTGGAGCCTGACCTTCGATCTGCAGATCATCACCATGACCGTAGTACGAATCTTCACCAGCAAGAACGCCTACTAAGGCGCATCTCCGGCCCATCCCGCTCTTTAAGTCTTGTCATTCCGAACCCGCGCAAAGCGCGGGTGAGGAACCTGCTTTTTTCAAGATGCGACAATAGGGACCTTGATTGAAACAAAACAAATGAAGCAAGTCCCTCTCCGGCTTGTCATCCTGCTCCTGGCCGCCTGCCAGCTGGCGGCACAAACGCAGCATCCCACCTCAGCCAAAACCGCCCCCGAGTACACCTTCTCAGTCGTCCACGTCTATCCCCACGACACCTCCGCCTTCACCCAGGGACTCGCCTACCGCGACGGCTTCCTCTACGAGGGCACGGGCCGCAACGGCCAGTCGTCGCTGCGCAAGGTTCGCCTCGAAACCGGAGAGGTCGTGCAGCAGGTAAATCTGGGATCCGAATTTTTCGGCGAAGGCATCGCGCTGGTCAAAGACAAAGTCCTGCAGCTCACCTGGAAGGCAGGCACAGGTTTTGTCTACGACCTGTCGACGTTCCGTCTGCTGCGCCAGTTTTCGTACCGCGGTGAAGGATGGGGCCTGGCCGCCGCCGGCCCCGATGTCTTCCTGAGCGACGGAACCGCGGAGATCCGCGTTCTTGACGCCGGGACGCTGCAGGAAAAACGCCGCATCCAGGTACACGACGGCTTGACTCCGGTCGACCAACTCAACGAACTCGAGTTCGTCGACGGCCAGCTTTTCGCCAACGTGTGGCACAGCAACCGCATTGCCCGCATCTCGCCGCAGACCGGAGAAGTCGTCGGCTGGATCGACCTCACCGGCCTCCTCAGCTCCGTCTACCGCCTCGACCCCGAAGCCGTCCTCAACGGCATCGCCTACGATCCCGTCAGAAAACGCCTCTTCGTAACCGGAAAGCTCTGGCCCCACGTCTACGAGATCAAACTGCTGCCGAAGCCGCATCGATAGGGCGTGTATTGCCGGGGAGCCAACCTTGCAGACGGGAGCGGAGAACCACCGAAAAGAATGGTGCGCCCTGAGAGATTCGAACTCCCGACCTTCTGGTTCGTATGGGCTACAGAGGCTACGAAATAAACTTCTGCCATTCGTTCTCCCCCATGACGTTATCAAGCTGAAAGCCATCCTGCGCGAGCTGCCGGTTTCGCACGCCCCATTCATCAAAAACATAATCCAGCGTGCCACACACGTAGTCGTTTTCCGCTTCGCGGTTATCCCAAAGCTCGTACGTTCCATCGCGGTTATCCCGATAGGCAAGCAGCGTAACGATTTGGACGTACGCTGGCGGTGATGGAAAACCGTTCGAGCCAGGAAGGTTTTTTGCTTTGTCATCGCAGGCATGGGACGGATTTTACCACCGGAGTAGAATGGCAGCCGCTGGCCCGTACTGCCAATGCCAAAGCCTTTTCAAGTAAACGACGAGGAAATTGGATGGGCCGGGTTTCTCATTGATAAAGATTCGGCAGATTGCGTAGACCTGCTGCCCAAAGCGGCGCTTTGTGAGTCGCACCACGACGCAGATATTGTGGCGGAGGCGTGGGATAAGGGCCGTACGATTGTCACCGGCAACCGAAGAGACTTCATAACCGAAATTAGGAAGTTCCAGCGGCGCGAAAACCAAAAAGAATGCCGCGACCTTTGGGGTCTTTTGCTTGTCGATAACCTGCGAATCGTGAGAGAAAAGAAACTCAAGAACATCCGCACGGGATTGGCCGTTATTCCAAATTGCGAGACGTTGCGTTGGCCCGGCGTCGCGTTCCCAAATCTGTATGTTCGATTAACTGCGCAAGGAATGCTGCAGATTAGACGTTTTGAGCGCTGTTCCTGCTGCGTCCGCGATTTGCCTCCAAACGCGCCTTGGGCCGGGTGGTACGAAAAGTTGCCATTGCTTGGCAGTAGAGGCAATGACGAGGAATAGCAATGGTTGAATACAATAACCCTGACTAGCATTTCGAGCCGGGTGCCCCATCCTTCGCGCACTTTGCGAAGGGTGGGAACCACGACTCTCAACCTCTTAGGGATTGGACTTCGCAAGCATCGATAAAAGAATGATGCGGTCGTGAGCGAAGCGGGAGCCCGCAGGCGAAATCCTGAGCGTTTTTCGCGACGGATCTTCGTGGAAAGGACTTTTTCGTATGAAATGGTGCGCCCTGAGAGATTCGAACTCCCGACCTTCTGGTTCGTAGCCAGACGCTCTATCCAGCTGAGCTAAGGGCGCGTGCTTTCAACTGCAACAAAATCAACAGGATCGGACGGACTGGCGTTCGCCCATCCCGCTCAACTCCACCAACTGTGCGCGAACTGCGCGCGAAAACGAACCCAAGCGGAAAACTCATTGTAATGTTTCGACCGTCAGAGTGGCAACTTCTTCCCTGGCGGGTAGTAGTGCAGTCTGGCTCACGCACCAGGCCGGTTGAGCAGGAGGTCCTTCGCTACGCCTGAAAAACGGCTACGCTCAGGCTGACGGAGCCGTGTACAAGGCCAAACTCCACCACTCCCCCCTGGCGTACGAGAATCAGCCGGGCCGCGTTGGAATATCGAAACTTCGGGACACGGGGGCATGGTGTCTCTACTGCGCCGCGGGCACTTCTATTTGCAGGCCTGGCTCTTGTAATAACTGTGGTACTGACACGGTTCAAATTTAGGTTACAGCTTTAACGGGATGACGCTGCTCGCATCGTTTAGCGATTCGAACGAGTTTACGACAATGAGGTTGCGCGGGCTGGCGCGGGATGCTAGAAAGAGGCGACAAACGATTCCTTTGCACTGCTGTTTTGCCCGTCTTCCCTTATGCATTCCTCGCCCGCCTCCGATCATGCGCAGACTCTGACTGGACACAAGTTTTTCCTGCTTTTCCTCTTCCTGTTAGCGATTCTCGTCTTCTATCCGTACCTGCAGAACGAAGGCTTCGGTTATTTCGCGTTCCGCGTGGTCGGCAGCGCAGGAATTCTGGTCGCGGTGTACGCGATCCGCCTGCGCAGAACGCTCTTGCTGGTGGTGCTCCTGCTGGCCGTTCCCGCCGTGTTGGAACGCATGCTGCCTCGCCACACCGATGCAGGAGCTCTTTCCATTCTTAGCACCGTTCTCGGCTTTGTCTTTGATGTATTCATCGTGGTGGTCATCTTTCGGCGCGTCTTTGCCACCGACCAACCCAATTCGGAAACAATTTTCGGCGCCCTTTGCATTTATCTGTTGGTAGGGTTTAGCTTCGCCAGTGTCTTCGGCATGATAGCTGCCGTTCAGCCCAAGGCCTTCTATCTCGATCCTCTGACCAATCTCCACGCTGTCCCCGACCGGTTCGATTTCATTTATTACAGCTTCGCCACCATGACCTCCCTGGGTGCGGTTGGTATTACGGCCGTCTCAGCACCAGCCCGCTCGCTTTCCGTGATTGAAGCCATTATCGGAGTGCTTTACCTTGCCGTGTTGATCGCAAGGTTGATGGGTGCGTATCGGTACCCGTCGGCTTCCGGGCCTTCTTGATCGCTGGAGGGTTAGCAAGCGCGGTTTCGCCAACTGACCCGCCGCCAATCGCCCACAACCCGAGTTGTTTTCCTCTTCCCAAGATAGTTGACTATGACAACAATATATATGCTATTGTCAACTGAATCGGAAGTGCCCATGGCGGAGTCCGGCATCCACAAACAGGTGAGCGCGATTCGCGCCTTCAATCGCTTTTATACCCGCAAGATTGGCGTGCTGGATGGAATGGCCAGCAGCCCATTCTCTCTGGCTGAGGCCCGCGTACTCTACGAGCTGGCGAATCGCCGGCAGCCCACCGCCACCGACCTCCGCAAAGAGCTTGGGCTCGATGCCGGCTATATGAGCCGCATCCTGCGCGATTTCGAACGCCGGAAGTTCGTTACGCGGGAGCGGTCCAAGACCGACGAACGACAGAGATTTCTGTCGCTGACCAGCAAGGGGCGGAGCGCGTTTGCCCCGCTCGACGCACGCTCGAACCGCGATGTGGCGGCCCTGCTGAAAGACCTGTCGCCCGTCGAGCGGAAGCAACTGGTGGACTCGGTCCAGACCGTCCGTAGACTCCTCGGCGACCAGGAGGAAGCGAAAACCTCCTATCTGCTGCGGCCGCATCAGCCGGGCGATATGGGCTGGATCGTCCATCGCCAGGCCATTCTTTATGCCGACGAATATGGCTGGGATGGGACATACGAGGCGCTGGCCGCCGAAATTGTGGCGCAATTCATCAAGAATTACGATCCCAAGCGCGAGCGTGCCTGGGTAGCCGAAAAGGACGGAGAAAGAGTTGGCGCCGTTTTCGTTGCCAGGGAATCAGACCAAATTGTAAGACTGCGGCTGTTGCACGTGGAAGCGCAAGCGCGCGGGCTGGGCATTGGCAAACGGCTGGTGGAGGAATGTATTCGATTCGCGCGGCAGGCCGGCTACCAGAAAATGACCCTGTGGACTCAGAGCATTCTCCACGCGGCCCGGCACATCTACAAAAATGCAGGCTTCCAGGTCGTGCACGAAGAAAAGCATCACAGCTTCGGAAAGGATCTTACGGCGGAGACCTGGGAACTCAATCTAACCACGACCGCGTAGCCGGGAGAATTCCGCAATGAGTGTAATGGCGATTTATCGCCATCTGTCGCCCGAAGACCGTCTCGTGTAATTGGCGACCGCCTCGAAGCCGGCTGATTCCAGCCTCGAAGTCACAGCCTTCAATGTCGCATCATCTTGAGCATAGAACGTTGTGTATTCATCATGGTCGGTGTATATCGCAATGACCTCGGGCGAGGGAACGAAAACAAAATCTACGCAATCGCCAAGGGCAGCTTGAAGCAAATCGGCTATTTCCAGTTGCCCCGTGGCTTGTATCTTCAAGTCGTAGTAGTTGTCCACCGACAACGACCTGCTTGCCAATAGACGTAAGAGGTTTTCCGGTTCAAACACCACTTGGTCGGTGCTCAAAGCACCCCTCTCAAGAGAGAACGGAGCAAGAAAAGTCGAAACGAATTTGTTCAGGTCTTTCAAAGGCGTTATGAACGTTTGCTGGTACAGCCATGGGATAGCGCGGAATCGCTGAATCTCCTCCGTTCGCTCCGAAAGAACAACAAGCATAGGCGGCTTCGTCAACAAGCCAATAGGATGCCTTGTCGGAATAACTGTTGCAATCAGGCGATTACACTCCAAACCATTCGGCAGGGTCAATGCGTGCCATGGCGATTTATCAACAATCGAGAAAAGAGGCCGCCGAGTGAGGGGCGGCCCGCTGAAAAATGACGAATGGAGAATGCTTGGCGTCTTCAGGCCGCTGCCGTCACTCCCTGAGCGGCTTTTGCCGCTTGCCGGATCACATCGATCACGACTTGCGGCTGCGCCAGCATCACCACGTGGCTGCTCGCGACCTCGGTCGTCTTGGCTCCCATGCGCTTGGCCAGGAAGCGCTCACAGTCCGGTTGGATCGTACGGTCGTTCTTGGCTACGATGTACCAGCTGGGCTTCGATTTCCAGGCGGTTCCTTCGACCTTCGCCCCGAACAGGTCTGGAGCCGGCACGCATTGGGTCGCCCAAACCAGCTTCTTTTCCTGCTCGGACAAGTCGCCCGCGAAGGAATCGATGCCTTCCGGGAGTAGCCAGATACGTCCGTCCGCGACTTCGACGTGCGAGAGGACGTCTGTTTTTGGGAACTTCGAGGGTTGCGCGTCAGACGTCTCATCGGCGTCCGGCGCAAATGCGGCGATGTAAACCAGCCCGGCAACTCGATTGTCGGTTCCAGCGCCGGTGATGACGCTTCCGCCATAAGAGTGACCGACGAGGATGGCTGGACTGCTGACGCGCCCGAGCGCTTGTTTCACGGTAGCTATGTCGTCTGCGGTTGTGTTTAGGCTGTACTGGACAGCAATACACTGGTGCCCTTCGGCCTGAAGCGCGGGGATCACCTTGCTGAAGCATGAGCCATCTGCCCAGATGCCGTGGCAGAACACGATGCTGGGTTTGGTTCCTTTCATTGTGCCCTCCTTTTCGTAGGCTTGCGGTGAGGTGAACTCATTTATCAGCCGGCCGCTGGGTGCGATCACACCGGCAGCCACTGTGCTGCCGATAGTCAAAAGAAATTGGCGGCGGTTCGGCGGCGGTGATTCGCGATCGTAATGTTCCATTATGGTCTACCTCTGCCTCCGTTCGTTTGTACGCAGATGGGATTGTGATGCAACAGCAAGCAAAAAGAGGGCGTGCCGACCAATACGAAAATATTGATGCAACCAAGCGCCAATGTTGCGACTCACAGTTTTCCGTGCGATTCATTCACGCCGAATCACGCCGGAACCTGCACGGCGAAGGACTTAAGGAGACGAAACATGCAAGCCTTGGCTAAGAGAAGATCAGCCCTGAAGGAGCTTGGCGTGATCAGTGCAATGCTGGGCGCCGCTTTGCTTTCAAGTTGCACCGCGGATAAGAATCCTTCCAAGGAGGAAACCAGCCTCGCCAATGCGGCTAAAGACGTTGTCATTCCTTTAAAGGCAGGAAAGATGACGAACCCGCTGCCTGAGACTGATGAGGTCCTGAGCCAGGGCCAGCAAGTGTTTCTTGGGTCTTGCGCCCTCTGCCACGGTACCGATGGGCGCGGAGGATCTGCTATCGGGAGCCACATGGACCCGCCCGCCATGGACCTGACGTCGGCCCACGTGCAGCACTGGAACGACGGGGAACTATTTTGGATCATCCAGAACGGCGTTCGCCTCACCGGTATGCCTTCGTGGAAATCGGGCATCTCCGAAGAAAACACCTGGAAGCTGGCGCGTTTCATCCACAACCTTCCCCGCCTCGGCGCTGCCTCCATCTCTACAGCAGCGGGGTCACAGGCGCAAGGCGCCACTTCCGCGCAGGACAAGTACACCCTCAAAATACCTGGTGGCCTCGCGTTCTCAGAGTTCAAAGGATACGAAGAGTGGCAGGTCATTTCCATCAGTCACGACGGAAATCTGTTGGCTGCCACCCTCGGAAATCCCGTGATGATCGAGGCCTACCAGAGCGGCGCACCCGGCAACGGCAAGCCTTTCCCCGACGGAGCCAAGATGGCGAAGGTCCATTGGAATCTGAAAAAAATGGAGACCTTCCCCGCGGCGACGGTGCCGGACACCCAGCACGACGTCGACCTCATGGTGAAGGACAGCAAGAGGTTCCAGGACAGCGGCGGATGGGGATACGGCGTCTTCGAGTATGACGCCGCGTCCGGCAACTTCCGGCCCGGCACCTCAGCTGATAAGCCGCCGCAGGCGAACGACGCCAAGTGCGGCTTCGCGTGCCACACGATCGTGAAGACAAGGGATTACGTTTTCACGGATTACGGGCACAAGTGAAGCGGCGGTTACACTCAAAACCTCCTCGCTGGGGTCGATGAGTGGAACTGCGACTTACCATCATTTGACCATTCGTAACGCTGCCACCTGCCTGGCCTTCATTGACTTGCCCCGACCTTGCGGCTAACGTTTCAGCCCAGCGATCAGTCATACCGTCACTGTTACCGCGTCGTCCAAACGCTGGGTGGCGGAGCATTCACGAGGAGGCGCGAGCCAGATGGACCGAAGAACATTCTTAAAGCGATCTGGTGTGACTGCATTGCTGCCGCTTTTGCCGCGTTCGCTGGTTGCCAGCAAGACCTTTCACCGGCGGCGTCCATCCGATGCAGACTGGCCTTCCAAGACGGCATGGAAACGGCTCAACGACGCAGTTGAAGGAAACCTGATTCCTGTGGAATTTCCGATCGAGGCCTGCATCAAGGATGTCGACGGCGCTGGCTGCAGGAGCTTGATCGCTAACGTCAAGAATCCGTACTACATCGGCGAGCAGCCTGGTCTCACGCAAACTCTCGGATGGGTCGACGCGTGGTTCACGAAACCGAGCGTGTTCGCGGTCGCAGCGAAAGATACGAACCACGTGGCGGCAGCGATCAACTTCGCCCGTGAGAATGATCTGCGTCTGGTAGTGAAGGGCGGCGGGCACAGCTATCAAGGTACGTCGAACGCGCCCGACTCTCTGCTGATCTGGACGAAGCACATGCACGATGTCACGATGCACGACGGGTTTGTTCCACAAGGCTGCGAAGGAAAACAAGCTGCCCAGCGCGCCGTGACCTGTGGATCCGGCGCGATCTGGATGCAGGCCTACGACGCCGTAACCACGACGGCTGGCGCATACGTGCAAGGCGGCGGATGTACGACGGTCGGTGTCGCAGGCTTGGTGCAAAGCGGTGGCTTTGGAAGTTTTTCCAAGCACTATGGGAGCTGCGCCGCGGGCTTACTCGAAGCTGAGGTTGTAACCGCCGACGGAAACATTCGGATCGCGAACGCGTGCACAAATCCGGACTTGTTCTGGGCGCTCAAAGGAGGCGGAGGCGGCAGTTTTGGCGTGGTGACCAGGGTGACGCTGCGCGTGCGCGACCTCCCCGAATACGCGGGCGGTGCGATTTTCCGGGTTAAAGCTTCATCGGATGACGCCTATCGCCGTTTATTGCGCTACTTCGTCGGCTTTTATCGAGACAATCTCTTTAACGATCACTGGGGCGAACAAGCACACATTAGTCCGGATAATGTCCTCGGTCTTTCCATGGTTTCGCTGGGGTTGAGCACGGAAGAAGCCCGAAAAGTCTGGCAACCCTTCTTCGATTGGATCGCGCGTTCGCCCGGAATTTACGCGGTTGAGCCAGATATGGATCTTGGCAGCATGCCGGCCCGGCATTGGTGGGATGTTGAGTGGCGGAAGGAGCAGCACCAGCACGCTTTCGACTCCGACACCCGACTCGGCGCGAGCCCGAATAACGCGTGGTGGACGGGAGACGGAGGCCAAGTGGCCTGGACCATCTACGGCTTCGAATCGCTCTGGCTGCCGGCATCGCTGCTGGAAGATGACTCGCAGGAGCGGCTCGCGAATGCACTGTTTGCCGGATCCCGCTCCCACCTGATCGAACTGCATTTCAACAAAGGGCTCGGTGGAGCGCCGCGCGAGGCCGTCGAAGCAACGAGGGATACAGCGACGAACCCTGCTGTGTTAAATGCGTTTGCGCTGGCGATTGTCGCGGACGGCGGAGGCGGGTATCCAGGAATACGCGGCCACGAGCCGGACGTCGAAGCGGCAGGGAAATCTCGCGCGCAAGTTCATCGTTCCATGAACGCGCTGCGCGCAGTGGCGCCAGGGGGCGGAGCGTATGTTTCGGAAAGTAATTTCTTCGAAGAGGACTGGCAGCATTCGTATTGGGGCAACAACCATGCGCGTCTGACACTGGTGAAAAAGAAATATGACCCGGCAGGATTGTTCTTTGTACATAACGGCGTGGGCTCAGAAGAATGGAGCGGCGACGGTTTCACCAGGCTCTGAACCGGACTTAGTGACTGTCTAATTGTCGAGACCAGCCGATTTCACTCAAACCCTCGGTAGCTAATGAGCGCTATGGCGATGCTACGTCAGCAAGCCCTCGGTTTCAGGGCGTGTACTTGAAGATCGTTCCGCAGCCGGGGTAACCCCTGCAGGTCCCGGTTCCACCAAAGAAAGTCGCTCCATAGATGCTCCCATCTGTACCCAAGGAAAGGCCCCCGAGAATGTTGTAGTACGCATCTCCAGCAGATGAACCAGCGAAACCATGAAGGACCGTATATTGACCGGTTTTCCCGATTTGATAAAGGGCCCCACATCCTTTGGGCTTTGTATCGTTGTTGCAGTCCAGATCACCACCCTGAGAGGTTGTTCCGTAGAGAATGCCACCTACGTCCAGCACGCCGACGAAGGGCAGGCCACTGCCGCCGTAGCCGAAAAACTTATGGATTACCGTTTCATGTCCGCTGGCGTCCACACTGAATACCACGCCGCAATTACAACTGGGGTCTCCTCCGATCCAGGTTACGCCGCGGAGGTTGCCGTTCACTTCGTCGCGGACGAGCCGTCCTTGCGGAGTTCCACCGTCAGAGCCACCAGTAAACGTATAGAGCGAAGAGAAGACGTTGTTCGTATCCAGCTTCCACACGGTGCCTGCACCGCTCCCCCCAGATTCGGCGACTCCATATAGATTGCCCGCCGCGTCTCGAATCAGGCCTTGAGGATTAGCTCCGTCAGCGCCGCCGGTGAAGCTGTAGAGCACTGTTTCGGTACTGCCGCTCACTTTGAAAATGGTTCCACAACCGGAGGATCCGCATCCTGAAAGATCGCCACCGTATACTGTCGTGCCATATACATCGCCGTTGATTGTAACTAGCCGAGATCGAGGCCCACCCCCGTCGCTTCCGCCCTTGAAGCTGTACAGAGTCCTAAACAAGTTGTCTGAATCCAGCTTAAACACGGTACCGTGGCCCCCGTGACCTCCTTGTGAAGTTGTGCCATAGAGATTGCCTTCTGTATCGCGAAGCAACCCTCCTTCGGCCTGAACTCCATCATCAGCGAAGTCGAAACTGTGCAGGATCGTCACCGCGCCGCCTGGATCCAGCTTAAACACGGTGCCATCGTTGTAGGTACCTCCTTCGCTGGTGGTGCCATACAGGTTCCCTGCGGCATCCTGGATCAGTTCGCCGTTGGCAAACGCCCCGTCTGTGGGTCCCCCCGCGAAGCTGTGAATCACTGAATACGTCTGTGCATCCGACGCCAACGACGCAACCAGCAATGTGAGCGCGACTCCCAAACTTCGCGCCGGTATTGGACTGATCATGGGAACTCCTCTGAATGGCTTGCTGGAGGCCGCTTTTCAAAGAGCGGCATCGCGGGGAGGCAGGAACCGACAGCATCGTATCACGGACCCATCGAGCCTTGGCTGGCGAAGTCAGCCGATTGCACTTGGTGACAATCGGGTGGCCCCGGCCCGGGTCAATGCATGTAGGGGACGTTACGTCATGCCAGGTCTGCTTCGGGGGAAGGCGCTCACTCGACCAGAACGGTTTTAAGGAGGATGTTAGAGACTAGGGGATGACGATTTTAGTGACTACAGTATAGCGATGACAATTCGAGTAGGTGGCGATCATTCGTCCCTGTTGATGAAGATCGATGGCCTCGAAGCGTGTGGGAAGCCAAAAGGTTTCTTCGCCCAACCTTTGCGGCGCGTAATCGATAGCGACGTAGGGGATCTCAAGGTTCTTATCGGCAAATTCAGGCGAGACGCGGCGCTCGATGTGGCGTACGGCGCCGCTGGCCGTATCGATCAACATCATTTTGTGATAGTCATCGGGGATTTTCGTGCAGGAGGGATCACGAACGCCCGGCTTGGCGTCGATGTTGAATTGGACTGTTCGCCCGTCGTCCAGGGTAGCGAAGCGGTAATCAAAGCAGGTGGGGCGGGGATTGTCTCCAATACCAAGGCTGTTGGCGAAAACGTTGTAGACGAAATACGGGGTTCTGGAATCCGGTTTGGCAGGTCTGCTATCCCCCGACTTGAACGTGTAATCGTCCCTGAACCCGCCCGGCTCGCTCTTATCCCGCACTTCGCGGAGTGTTGCCTTGATCTTGACCTGCCGTTTCACCTTGCCGTCTTTCACCCGTTGCGACAGCATCGTCTCCTCGCATTCGAGCGACGGCACGTGCTCCCGATAAGCCTGCGCGTAGGCGATGACTCGGCGGACCTGCTCCTCGTTGGTTGTTTGCTGGCCCGGTGTTTGCTGGCCCATGACCAACAAAGGAATGACCAGCAAAGGGATTGCGAGAAGAAAAGCAGAAGTCAAAATCTTCATACCGGCAGATGCACATTCTAGCGCCAAACTGTCACATCTTGTAGCGAATCGAAAACCCGGCAGTAGTGCAGTTTGAATTGCAGAATGATTTTCTCTTTGCGTCCTTCGCGGCTGTTCTTAGCGAACTTTGCGGTCAAAAGCTTTCCATACTGACGACGGCGGAACGCAAAGCCCTTAACCGCAAAGTTCGCAAAGAAAATCCGCGAAGGACGCAAAGTGTTCCTCCGCACCTGAAACACTACCGATTGGCGCGAAGGCGACTGGGTTTGCGAATGCGCAGCCAACGCGCTGGCCACAGCCAGCGACAGAATCAACACGCTGTGGCGGACTCGCCTGGTCGACCTCATAACGCGGCCTCCACCGCGCCTTCGCAGTTTCTCTTCTCAGCAGTTCCCCTGGAGTCTCGTGCAATGGCGTCATCTTGGCAATCGTCACCGTTCCCCTTAACCGCAGCCCATGCCGATCTCGTTACGCTTCGGGCGCGGAAAGTCGTAGAATGAAGTCAGTTGGGAGGGGCAGCCATGAAATACCGGATTGCGATGTGGGCTGGCGCGGGCTTTCTGGTTGCAGCTTTCTGGGCGCTGTTTGCTTACGCGACCTTCCCCGATACAAGCCAACGCATGCGGGATCTCTGGACTCTCATCAGCCTGAGCTGTCCAATTGCGATCGCCGGCAGACATTACCCGATTAGTCTGTACGAAGCTCTGGCTGCGAATACGCTTACGTATGCGCTGGCTGGCCTGGTCGCGGAGACCCTCCGGCGCCGGCTGCATCCCGCCAAATAGTTCAAAAGCCCGCTGCCATTTTCGCGTGACCTCGTCCGCGCCAGATGTAAAAGCGCTCCGCGATTCCCGTTTTGAATCCAGCAAACTGCCCGAAACCGCCCGCTGCTCGGGCCAAGTGCGGGAATACGGTCACAGGAAAAAGTACAGGAAAACCCCTAGGCCCTTCGTGTATTTTTCAACAGCAGTTCTGGTCCGCGTCGTGCCTTTAGCCTATCGAAGTAAATCTTTCCTAGCGGCACGGCAATTCCTACCGGGCAGAGGAACCGATGGACCTTTATTTTGAATGATTTGCGGACGGCACGCGGCTTGCATTATGAAAGGCCAGACGAAGTGGCGCGCAACGGGGCGCTCCAGAGAATAACTTCGGCCAGAGGTTTTCTTGGGCGCCCCTTGCATTTCCACTTAGGCATTAGGCAGCCCTCCCCCCTCCCTCGTTCTGTCTGCAGAGTCAAATCGCTCGAAATCCAGCTCTGGAAGTGCTAGCGCTCGAAGTCTAGGCCAGCGCCACCGGTTCCCGTATATCGATTCCGGACTGCCGCAGCAGCTTCGCCACCGCATCCTGCTTCAGGCGCGAGGCGTCATATTCCACGGTCACGGTGTGCTCCTTGGCGCTGAACTGCACCCGCCGGATGCCGTAAACCTCGCGCATGCTGTCGATCGCCCGCAGCTCGTTTTCGCCGGGCAGAGCGCCATAGTTAAAAGCCACATCCAGGTAGGTCATGCGTGGAATCCTCTCACTGAGATTGAGATAAAGTGGTTTGAGTGCCCGGCCCAGGCCGGATCAGACCAATATACGTTATTTTATCCCGACGTTACCCTATCGCAAGATAGGGCGAATGTTCGCCCCCACAGTCATTCCGAGGCATATACTGCGCCTAGCTGACTCTGCGCACGGGACCCGGCGACCAGAGGCTGGCCGCTCAAAGAACCTGCGAACCGACTCACTCCAGCGACGCAGTTCCAGCCGGAGGAACTCCATGAAAGCAGTTCTCGTCGTGATTGTTTTTGCTGCCTGCGCCTTCGCGCAGGACCACTCCGCCCTGGCCTCGGCTGAGAGCGCCTGCGGCCCTGCTGAAGTTCAATTCGATACCAAGACCGCGAAGAACGATTCTCTGACGCAGCCCGAGGCCGGCAAGAGTCTGGTGTATGTCGTCGAAGTTTTCGACAAGGTGGTGGGGGAGATCAGCCGCCCGACGCTGCGAGTTGGCCTCGACGGCAAGTGGGCGGGCGCCAATAAGGGCAACTCCTATCTGTCGTTCGCAGTCGACCCGGGCGAGCACCACCTGTGCGCGAACTGGCAATCGAGCCACAAGCGGCTCTCCAAAGAAGCTGCCTTCACCAGCTTCACTGCGGATCCGGGAAAGACTTACTACTTCCGCGCGCGGATCACCGAGCACGGCGGCTCCACCGGCGCCTCGAACTTCTCGCTCGATCTCGACCCGGTGAATGGAGACGAAGGCAAATACCTGGTAGCCTCGTCAGCCTTTGCCGTCTCGCAGCCGAAGAAATAAACACAAGCGAAATCACGCGTCGACCTTGAATACCCGATACTGGATGTATCGAGTATTCTTGTCTTTAGGGTCTCTATGTTTAAGTTTTTCGGTTTGCGGGTGGCCGCCATCGGCGGAACTCGGCCATGACAGCTCCGAATCCAGTTCCGGCCCCGACGCCAGAGCGCGACCCAGTCTGCGGGATGAACGTGAATCCCGCCACGGCAAAGTTTGTCGATGAGTACGCCGGCAAGAAATATTATTTCTGTTGCGCCTCCTGCCGGGACAAGTTCAAAGCAAATCCTCAGGGCTATCTCAATCCGCCAGTTTCGAAATCTGAGTTGGTGATGCTGGCAATGCCGACCGCCGTGAAACCATTGCAAGCTGCGCCTCCACCATTGTCATCCCGAGCGGAGCCTTCATTTCGCGATAGCGAAATGAAGGCGCAGTCGAGGGACCTTGTGTCTAGCCTTGCGCCCCCCACTTACGTCTGTCCTATGTGCCCAGAAGTCCGCGAGGGCAAGCCCGGCGCCTGTCCTTCTTGCGGCATGGCTCTGGAGCCAGATGTTCCCGTCGCCGCCACGCGCACCGAATACACCTGCCCGATGCACCCCGAGATCGTGCGCCCCGGGCCGGGATCGTGCCCCATCTGCGGCATGGCGCTCGAGCCGCGCACGGTGACCGCGGCGGCCAACATCGAAGAGAATCCGGAACTGCGCGACATGACGCGGCGCTTCTGGGTCGGTGTCGTTTTGACCGCGCCGCTGTTCGCCATCGCGATGGCTGCGATGTTCGTCCCGGGATTTCTGGGCCAGCTCACCATCAACAGCGTGATCCTCAGCAGGTCCTGGCTCGAATTCCTCCTCGCGACTCCGGTCGTGCTGTGGTGCGGCCTGCCATTCTTCCAGCGTTTCTGGACGTCGCTGGTCAACCGCAGTCCAAACATGTTTACGCTGATCGGCCTGGGTACGGGCGTCGCCTACATTTACAGCGTCGTCGCGACGGTTGCGCCGCGCATTTTCCCCGAGTCGATGCGTGGAATGGACGGATCTCCCGATGTCTACTTCGAAGCCGCCGCCGCGATCACCACGCTGGTGTTGCTCGGGCAGGTGATGGAGCTGCGCGCTCGAAGCCGCACCAGCGCAGCCATCCGCGCTCTACTCGATTTGAGTCCGAAGACCGCGCGCCTGATCGGCAGGGACGGCGAGGTTACAGAAGAAGATGGCGAGGTGATACAGGAAGAAAAAGACATTCCGCTCGAACGGGTCAGACCGGGCGATCGCCTGCGCGTGCGGCCGGGAGAAAAAATTCCCGTCGACGGCGTTGTGCTTGAAGGCCGCAGCGCGGTCGACGAATCCATGATCACGGGCGAATCGATTCCGGTCGAGAAGTCGCCCGAGAGCAAAGTCATCGGCGCAACCATCAACACCACCGGATCGTTCATCATGCGCGCCGAGCGCGTCGGTGCCGAAACCCTGCTGGCGCAGATCGTCCAGCTCGTCGGTAAAGCACAGCGCAGCCGCGCGCCGATTCAACAACTGGCCGATCGCGTTTCGTCGTGGTTTGTGCCTGCGGTCGTGGCCGTCGCGGCCATAACGTTTGCCACGTGGTTACTGCTTGGTCCGCAGCCGCATCTGGCGCACGCGCTGGTCAATGCGGTCGCTGTTCTGATCATCGCCTGCCCCTGCGCCCTCGGACTGGCCACGCCCATGGCAATCATGGTGGGCACCGGACGCGGCGCGCGCGCCGGGGTGTTGATCAAGAATGCCGAAGCGCTCGAAACTTTAGAAAAAGTCGACACGCTGGTCGTCGACAAGACCGGCACGCTGACCGAAGGCAAACCGACTCTCGCCAGCATGTCCGAGAAGATTGCGAACGATCCCGAAATCCTTAGGCTCGCGGCCAGCCTTGAACGCGCGAGCGAGCATCCACTTGCGTCTGCAATCGTCGAAGCTGCTACGCAGCGCAACCTCAAGCTCTCTCAACCGCAAGAATTCCAGGCGATACCCGGACGCGGAATACGCGGCATCGTTGAAGGTCATGCCGTCGCCATCAGCAATCCAATGCTCATGGTCGACGTCGGAGCGATGCAAGCGCCCGGCTTTATCTCGGGAGGTCCTCCGGGAACCAGCGGACTCGGTGTCGCCATCGACGGGAAATTCCTGGGAACCCTCGGTGTTGCCGATCGCCTAAAGCCCTCGGCCCTCGATGCCATCCGCAGTCTCAAGAAGGAGGGCCTGAATACCGTCATGCTCACCGGCGACAACAAAGTCGTCGCCGCCAGGATTGCCAAGAGTCTCGGCATCGCCGAATTCGAAGCCGAAATCCTGCCCGAAGGCAAACTGGAAGTTATCCGCAAACTGCAGCAGCAGGGAAGAGTCGTCGCCATGGCCGGCGACGGCATCAACGACGCGCCCGCGCTGGCGCAAGCCAACGTCGGCATCGCCATGGGCACTGGCACCGACGTCGCGATGGAGAGCGGCGGCATCACGCTGGTGAAGGGCGATCTCACCGGAATCCTGCGCGCCCGTAAGCTGAGCCAGGCCACCATGCGCAACATCCGGCAGAATCTTTTCTTCGCGTTTATCTACAACGCGGTCGGAGTGCCGATCGCCGCCGGAGTGCTCTATCCGTTTTTCGGATTGCTGTTGAGCCCGGTCTTCGCCGCCGCGGCCATGAGCTTCAGTTCGGTCTCGGTGATCGTGAACGCGCTTCGCCTGCGGAAGGTTGATCTGTAATTACGGAATCCGAAATCAGAGACGGTTCAGAAAATCCGTAACCTCGGGATCGGTCCAGTCGACGGCGCCGATAAACTTTCTCCGCACCACGCCCTTGCGATCGATGATGTAGGTTTCCGGCCAGCCGTGTGTGCCATATAGCTTGGGTGTCTTCTCGTCCGGATCGCGCACCGTCAGCAAATTCACGCCATGTTCTTTCACGAACTGGTGGTAGGCGCCTTCGTCGACATCAATGCTGACGGCGACCACCGTGACGCCCTTCGCCTTCATTCGCCGCTGCATCTCGACCAGGGAGGGCATTTCTTCGACGCAGGGCGGGCACCAGGTCGCCCAGAAATTCAGCACCACAATTTGCCCGCGGAACTGATCGAGCACAACCTTGCGATCGGAATCCTGTACGGTGAAATCGGGAGCGGCAGAACCGATGCGCGGCGGCCGCGATCCGCTATAGCAAGCGGAAAGCGCCGACAGAGTAAGGAAGGCAAGCAGAGCGGAAGGGAACTGGGCAGCCCGTCGCACGTGTCTATAATAGTAGATTCGACGCATGCACGCGATGGAACCAGCTGCGGAGCGCCCGGTGGTGTCGGTGATTGTCCCGGCACGGAATGAAGAAGTCTGCCTGGGGGACTGCCTCCAGTCACTGGTCGCGCAGACCGGCGTGGCCTTTGAAATTATTGTGGTGGACGACCACTCGACCGATCGCACGCGCGAAATTGCCGCGTCGTTCGCGGGTGTGCGAGTGATCGAAGCCGGACCATTGCCCGAGGGATGGACTGGCAAGAACAACGCCGTCGTCACCGGCGCTCGCGAAGCGCGCGGTGAATGGCTGCTGCTTACCGACGCCGACACCGTACATCTGCCGGGATCGCTGGCCGGCGCGTTGAAAGAGGCTCAGGAAAAAGGGGCGGAATTGCTCTCCTATTCGCCAGAGCAGATTGCCGTCACTTTCTGGGAGATGGCAACGCTGCCCGTCATCTTCGCCGAGCTGGCGCGGCAATATTCTCCTTCGAAGGTGAGCGATCCGGCATCGTCCATTGCCGCCGCGAACGGACAGTACATCCTGATCCGTCGCGAGACCTATGACGCGGTTGGCGGACATGCTGCTGTCGCCGGAAATATTCTGGAAGACGTTGCCCTCGCCCGCGCCGTTAAAAGCTCCGGGAAAAAGATTCGCTTCCGCTACGCCGCCGACGCTGTCCGCACGCGTATGTACCGAAACTACGCTCAGCTGCGCGACGGCTGGACCAAGAATCTGGCGCAGCTGTTTCCGAATCCTGGCTGGCTGGCGCTAAAGACGCTGGCTCTCTGGATTGTCCCGTGGGTCGCCCTATTTGGCCAGCGCTGGTGGTCGAATGCAATTTTCGCCGGGAGCCTGCTAGTGCTCGCGACACGGCTCAGGCGGGCTAATTTCACATGGGATATGGAGGTCCTCGGCGCGCTCTTCGGCATGCCCATGTTCGCCTATCTGCTGTTGCGGTCGAAGCGAGCGCACGCGAAGGGCAGAGTCGGCTGGAAAGGCCGTACTTACCCAGGCGCGGATCGCCGCGGCGAAGAGCGAAGTGGTAGCGCAACGACTCTCATGAAATTGGCAGCTCTCCTGATTCTGCCCACACTTCTTTTTGCCAGACCAATTCAAACGGAGTCGCAGCAGCAAAGCGGATCCTTCACCAGCACCCAGGTGATCATCGAACCTGGCCTGAGCGTAGGACCGCTCAAACTTGGAGACACAGAGGAACGCGCGCTCGAGTTGTTCCCGAAAAAAGCTGAGGACCAGCAATGGGAGAACAGTTGCGGCACGACTTTTAACTGGGTCGATGCCGACAACCCGGTTCGCGGCGGAAACCTGTTCATCCGTACGAAAAAAGGGAAAGTGTTTCAGATCGAATCCGCGACCACGCGCTTTCATACCGCCGAAGGCATCGCCTCGCTCGATCCGCCGGAAAAGGTCGCGCACACCTACAAAGATCTTCACGCCTTTGTGCTCCTGACGCAACCGGTCGCGGCCCTCGGCGACCGCCCGCTGATCTTCTGGGTCGACAAAAAAAAGGGCATCGCCTTTTCGTTTGCTTACTATCCGGCCGAGCACAAACGCTATCTCTACGAGATCATCGTGTTCGTGCCCAACAAAACTTTCTGTCCGCAAGAAGAAACGACAGGCTCGCCCAAGTGGCAGGAGATTCCCGCATATTCGCTGGAGCTTCCAGCGGACCTGGCCGAGTAGCTGCGAAAGAATACTGGCAACTGTCCGCTGACAACCGGCAACTGGTTTTCTATGGTCCACCTGACTTTATGGTCTACCTGACGCGCAAAGCCGAATTTTCCGCCTCGCACTATTACCACAACCCCGACTTCACGCCGGAGGAGAATCTCCGCGTCTTCGGCAAGTGCAACAACTCGCACGGCCACGGCCACAACTACATGCTGGAAGTCACGGTGAAAGGCGAGGTCGATCCGCGCTCCGGCTTCGTAGTCGATCTCAAACAACTGAAAGAAGTCATGCACCGCGAGGTGCTCGACGCGATGGACCACCGCTTCCTCAACAAAGAAGTCCCGGAGTTCTTCACCCGCATTCCGACGACAGAGAATCTGGCCATCGCAATCTGGCAGCGTCTGGAAACGAAACTCGAAAAAGCTCAACTGCACCGCGTGCGCGTGTACGAGACTCCGGATCTGTTCGTCGATTTCTACGGGGAGGCGAGCTAGAAGCTAGAAGCTAGAAGCTGAACATGAAAGCCCACCTCACCCGCCGCTATCGTTTCTCAGCCTCGCACCGGCTGCACAGCGAAGAAATGTCCGCCGACGAGAACCGCGCTACCTACGGCAAGTGCAACAATCCTTACGGACACGGCCACAACTACACTCTGGAAGTCACCGTGAGCGGAGCCGTCGACCAAAGCACGGGAATGGTCTGCAATCTTGCCGATCTCGACGGCTTTGTCGAAAGGGAAGTGCTCTCCCGATACGATTTGCAGAATTTGAATACGCTGCAGGAATTTGCTCAACAAGTGCCCACCACGGAAAATCTGTCAGTAGAGATCTACGAAATATTGCACCGTGGCTTTGAAAAGGCTCATCTTGAACGAGTGAGGATCGAGGAAACCATGATGAACTCCTTCGAGTACAGCGGCGCCGCCGAACCTAAGAGATGATGGCGCGAGTGGCGGTACGGCCGCTTGCGCGTTGCGAAGGAGCCCAGCCGCAAGGCGGCGAAAGATTAAAGCCCACGGCGCAAGCCGTGGGTAGATTCGCGACAATGGGAACCAGCCCCGGAGGGGCGAAAGAGTTTCACAGACGACAAAGAACCCCATGAACCCAGCCAACCTTGAACAAACGAAAGAACCCGCCACTGTCACCAGCGCCAGCTTCGAAGATCTGGTGCGCGAAATGATCGTCCGCCTCGGCGAAGACCCCGCGCGCGAAGGCCTGGCCGCGACACCGGAACGCGTCGCCAAAGCCATGCGCTTTCTCACCAAGGGCTACAAAGAAGACCCGGAGGCGCTGCTCAAAGAGGCGCTATTCCACGAAAAATATGACGAGATGGTTATCGTCAAAGATGTGGAGATGTTCAGCCTCTGCGAGCATCACATGCTGCCGTTTTTCGGCAAGGTGCACGTGGCCTACATTCCGAACGGACGAGTGATCGGCCTGAGCAAGATTCCGCGCCTCATCGAACTTTTTTCGCGCCGCCTGCAGATTCAGGAGCGGCTCACTACGCAGATCGCCGAAACCATTCAGAAAGTCATCGAGCCGCAGGGCGTCGGCGTGGTCATCGAAGCGCGCCATTTGTGCATGATGATGCGCGGAGTCGAGAAGCAACATTCCGCCGCTGTGACGTCCTCCATGCTGGGCTGCTTCCGCAACGAAGAGGAGACGCGTTCGGAGTTCCTGTCGCTGATCCGGCAACGGCCGAACGGCGTGTAAGCCCGTCGATTTCGTCATCCAGAGGGTTTTGTCATTCTGAGCGAAGCGAAGGACCTATGTAACTTGCCGACGCCATTGGCGCCGCCGGCAAATTGCATAGGTCCTTCGCTTCGCTCAGAATGACAGGCGAGTAGTGTCTTGTTATTTGCAGCAGAACGAATGCCTGCCCTTGAAGCCCGCCGCCGCTTGCGTCTAATATGACCCCGCTCGGAAACGCAGCTGGAGGAATCTCAATGAAAAAGCTGTTCCTGATCGCCGTTCTCGCCGCCGCGGCCGCTTACCCTGTTCATGCGCAGGATGCGATGAAGAAAGATGCGCCGGTCAAGCCCGCCGACAGTCCATCGAAGGTCGTGCTCGATACCTGGAATGACGTCGGCCGCAAGCTCATCGCCATGGCCGAAGATTTTCCTGAAGACAAATATGACATGAAGCCCACGCCCGCCCAGCGCAGCTTTGCTGAACAACTTCTGCACGCCGCCGGGGCGAACTACTATTTCACGAATCTCGTCCTCGGACAGAAGCCTCCCGCCGGAGAGGATCCCAAGCGCGACCAGTACAAGACGAAAGCTGACGTGGTGGCGTTCGTGAAGAAATCCTTTGCCGACGGCGCCAAAGCGATTCAGCTTAAGGGCGATGCCGGCATGTCGGAGCTGGTGGTTGATCCGTTCGCTCACCAACAGGTCAGGGTCGGCGATCTCGCCTACGGCTTCATCGAGCACTGCGGCGAACACTACGGCCAGCTCGTCGTCTATTACCGCATCGCAGGCCTGGTGCCGCCCGAGTCGCGCCCGAAGAAGTAGGTAGGTCACGATTCTTAACATGTAGGCCGTCAACCACCCGATCATTGTCATCCCGATCGCAATGCGCAGTCGAGGGACCTGCTTTTTGCCGCTAAGCAGCAGGTCCCTCGACTACGAAGATCGTCCGCGTAAGCGGACGATCTTCTTCGCTCGGGGTGACACAGCTGTTTTGAACGACTAGATGAACTTAGGACACGGGCTTTCGCAAGCAGCCAGCTAGCGCTTATACACGCTGGTGTCGGCATGATAGTTGCGCCAGTCGAACCAGTAGTCTTTCAAAGCTGGCACGCGGTCAAGGCACTTGCCTTGCGCCGGTCCTGACACCGCGCAGCCCTGGAAATTCCACTCGCTCGCCGTTGCGGTGTCGAGCAGCAACCACGGTTTCGGATTCGCCAGGGCCGCGGCCGCCGTCGGTTTCGCGTCAGCTGCCTTCGCGTCGGCCGGCTTGGTGTCGGCTAGTTTAATCTCTGCTGAAGCCGCGGTCTTAGCCACGCTCTGAGGATCACCTGACGTGTCGGTTTTGGCTGCCACCGGTGTATCCGCTTCCGCCTCGGCATTCAGGAAAAACTCCGCATCCTTCCCATCAATGCGGCTGACGAAGACGCGGAAAGATTTGCCATCCGGGCCAACCGCCACCAGCAGCGGCGTGCCGTGAACGTGGTCAACGACCGGCGATTGCTTGACCAGCGCATCCCAGGGATAAGCGCGGCTCGCACCATCCACCGAAAGCCCCACCACCACGTCGCGTGATTTCAGCTCGGTCCCGGGAAAGCTGATCACTACCGGAAGCTTGGCCACTTCCGCTTCCCACTTGCTGTCGTATTCCTTGGTGTACTTCGCCACCGGAGCGAGAACTTTTCCATCCGCAACTTCCGACTTCCACTCTCCGAACGTCAGCTCATCCATCAGAACCGGTTCGAGCGCAGCGCCTTTCATCGGACCAAAGATGGCCTGGCCGGTGATCTGCTGCCACCACGATCCGGTCTCCCGGTCACGCATCAGGAAGTTCTGATTGTTGATTCCCGCAAGGTAGAACCTCAGCGCCCTGCCGTTGACCGACCGTTTCCACACCAGACCGGTGTGACAGAGCGTTCAATAGGTGACCACCACGGGCACGCCCTCGACCACGTCGTTGAGCAGGTGGTGGTAGGCCATTTCAGAAATCGGGTAGGCGCGCGCGTCCGTGCCGAAGCGCACCGCCATGATCATTTCGCCGCTGTCGAGCTTGCTTTCGCCCTCACTTTGAAACTGAGCGCCCGGCACGGGATGGAACATCCACTCGAAGTAGTTTTGGCGGGCCATGACGGCGGAAAAAACCACCAGCACCATGACCAGGCCGAGGGCGATCCTGCGCCACAGATTCGCCGCCTGCCACAACAGCACCGCCAACAGAAGACAAACCAGCCCGGCAATCAGAGTTCCCCAGGGAGCGCGATCGTGCAGCGCCATCGCCAGCGACAGTCCCCTCGCAGACTGGTGGGTAAACGGGCGGATGATGAAAGCCGGAACGAAGAACAAGCCAATGGTCACCAGGGCGGAAGCGATCCAGGCCAGCCAAAAAAGCCGATTCTGCGAATAATCCGAATGCATAAAGAAGTGGTGCCGCCAGGCGCCGCACCTGCATTGTAATGGACCGGGTGCCCCATTTCTCGCGCGTTCTTGGCGCGAGAAGTGGGGATTTTGAGGGAACAAAGAAAAGCCCCGGCTCCGCGTTAGCGAAGCCGGGGCTGAGAGTTCAACCCAGTCAACCCGCGCCTCAGTAGGTCGACTGCGGCGTGAAGTTCTGGTGATAGCTCAGATTGTCGATATCCTGGAACTGCGGCGTAGCCGGAGGCAGGTTCGCCGGGCTCAGGAACAGCACATCGAAGTAGTAATTACGATTCGGCGGGCTGTAAACGTCGCCGCCGGGACCGTCTTTGTACGTGCCCGTGTTGTACTCCGAGTAATACATGCTGACCAGCGAGCCGTCGTAGTTCAGCGTCTGTCCCCAGCTCTCCAGGTAACGGAGGAAGTTGTGCATGCCTCCGTCAGTTCCGAAGTCGTTGGCGACGTTGGTGAAGGTCGGCTGCGGGAACGGAACGCTCTTACCGCCCGAGATCGCGGTGCGGTAATAGGCCTGAGTCGTGGGACTGCGATTTCCTGAGACGTCAGGGTAGACCAGACTGTTGGCATCGCTCCACTGGTTCGATAGAACCATGACCGAGTCTGCGATCACCGACGCCGCCGAATGCGGCGTCTGGGTGGGGGTCGTGGCTGTCGCCGTACTCCAGAATGGATCCGACCCGTTGGTGTTGTAGTCGCCCTGGATGTATACCGGGTTCTCGGAAGCGACCGTGAAACCGCCGCAACCGGTTGGGTTGGCCGCGCTCTGCGAGCACCCGCTGGCAGCCGGCATGACCGGCAGATAACTCTGCAGGCCGGGGCTCATGCCGCCATCCACCAGCTTCAGGACGTGGCGGGCTCCACTCACTGCGGTGGCCATGCCCACCTGATTATTGGCGCTGAGGGTGAACGCACCGGACGAAGTATTCTGCTCGGCGCAGTTCTTCGATGAGCTGGTCAGCGTGGCCGTCGGAACTCGAAGATATCCGTTCAGCGGGCTGGTATTGGTATTGATACCGAAACCGTACCCGAGGTTTTTCTCGCCCCAGTTGTCCAGAAAACCATTCTGATCGACGTCTTCCGGCGAATAGGAGTAATACGTCTTGGGCTCCAGAGAGCCATCCGGCGTGGTCGAAGTGAGGTTCGCCGAGGAGTTCACGACATCCTCGAGACCCGATTCGCCACTGATGACGCCCGCCGCAGTCTGGCCGCCGTTCGAGGGGTGAGGATCGGTCAACATGCCGCGGTGATCGGAGAAGTAGAGAACGTAGCCGTTTTCGTTGGTATAGTTCACCGACGTACCGCTGACGCCGGTCGTCCCCTTCAGCCACAGGGCCAGATTGCCTACGTCGAGTTCAACCGCGTTCATGATGCCTTGCACCGAGCAGGACGAGTAAGTGGTCGCGCTGGCGCCCGTGCCGGAGTTAACGTTGGCCGTAACGTTGTCGCGCATCTCGCCTTCGCGCGCGTCATAGAAGTTGATGGGATACCAGTTGCCGGTGGAGGCAACAGTGGTCCCGTTGGCCACCACACCCGGCTGCAACTGCTGCAGAATCAGAATCGCATCGGGATTGACGGTGTTCGAGGCGGGAGTCGTCGGGGGCGTGTTGAAGATCTGGCCGAAGCCCAACCCCAGCCACTCTTTCGTGACACCGACCCAGTTACCCGCGTTGTTCAGGTACTCGACGCGGATCCACGGCCCGGTCATCGCCGAGGGCGTGGAAGGATTGTTGGTAAGTTCATCGATCAGCGGCCACGTGGTCCACGTAGTCAGACCACTATCCGTGTAGGGTGCCACCCAGCCGTTGGTTCCCGCTGTGGCGAACCCCATGGCCTCGGTGACCGCCCCGCCGGTCACGCCAGGGTTGACCGTGACCGCGGCGTTGGTGAAGGGCGCGGTGTTCCAGCTAGCTATATTGGGGAACTGGACGTCTTGTCCGTCAGTGATCGCGCCGCGTTCGGGGTGAAGGTCTACCTGCGTGTCGGCCAGCAGAACGCGGATCTGAGCCTTGTTATACAGGCGCGCAGTGCCCAGCGTGCTGGTGGCGGACTCGCCCACCTGCGGCTTGCGCACAATCGAAATCGGATCGGTGCACGGCGGAGGGTTGCTGGTGCAGCTGTTCGAAACGAACGGCAGCTGCATGTTCTTGGCGCCGGTGAGTGAGTTGGTCAAGAAACCGTTCAGAGTGCCGGACGAAAGACTGGGGAAGTTGGCATTGGGCCCACCGGAAACCGTAGGATAGCCGCCACTCCAGCTGGCATCGCCAGGGATGGTTCCCGCACCGGGCAGAGCGATGCAGTTCGACTCTCCCGAGGGCGGGATCGGACTCAGAGCGCAACCGCCGCTAGCCTTCGGAACATAGACGGTCCCGCCGTACCCAGAAGATGTCGCGTGGCCATTTTCCAGCTGATCCATGATGATCTGCTGATAAGCGGAGACCTTGTCGTCGAACACAAGATTGTCGCCCGAGGCCAGGAACAGGTTCTGGTTGGTATGCACGCGGCCGCCGAAGGCGAAGTTCGGACCGGCGAAGTAACTGCAGTCGTAACCGCAGAACACACCAAACTGAAAGACCGGAATCAGCGCGATTTCCACCTTGCGCGTGATGTTGACCGAGGCGCCCGCCGGACGGGTGGCGATCACCTGCAGCGTCATGGGAATGATTTCCGCATACAGCCCCTGATTCGAACCGGCGCTGATGGTGTTATAGCTGCTCGCCGGAGGCGCGCCGGGGGTGTTGGCCGGGTTCGTGGGATAGATGATGCTCTCGTTGTAGTTCATGCTGCCGACCATGGCCGTGGTGGGCGGAAAGTTTTTCAGATTCTGAATGCTGCTGCTGCTGGGATTCTGGTACTGGCTATACAGCGCGGACAAATCCGACGTGAGCTTCTCCATGCCGGACTCGGCGCCGTAGAAGGCCAGATTGGCCTCCAGGTCATTGCCGCCCAGCTTGGATTCCGTGGTGACCATATACATCAGGCCGGCCGCCACGCCCGAGAGCAGCACCAGAATGAGCAGTGCCGCGATCAGTGTGAACCCTCGTGAATCGTTTTTTCGCTGTCTCTTGACCTGTCCCATATTTTTGATCTCCCGCTCCTGAAAGCACTACTGATAGCGATTGCGGAATGCCATGTTGCGGGCACTCACGTCAGTCGCCAGATACATGTTCTGCGATTTGTTTCCGTTGTTGATGATGCTTTGCCCCATCACTACCAGGTTGATCTTCTGAATATTGTTGGGGGACTCGCCCACGCCCAGGGGATTGGCCTGGTTGGCGTCGAGCGCCGCAGTGGTCGAGTTGTAAACGTCATAAGTGAACTGCAGGTTGATGATGTCATCGGCCACTGGCGTCGGCAGGAGGCCGTTGACCTGGCGCATCAGGCGCGGTTTCTGCCCGGCCGCGGCGGGTACCGACAGGTAATAAGTCACGGCGTAGAGCCGGTAGGCAGTCGTCGCCGAACCGCCGCTGATGGCGGACATGTTGTTGTTAGCGGCGCCGCTCTGGTTCATGTTCAGCGGATCGGTGTTGGCAAATGTGATGGCGGTTGCGCTCACATTGGTGACTTCGCCCACAGCCGTCCCCGCGCTGTTGCTGACCATGATCAGGTCGCCCTGCTGGATGCCCCCGGAGCCATTGATGGCTGGCGGCGCGGGCACATAAATTCCGTTCGGCGCCAGCGTGATCGATCCGCCATTGGCCGCGATTGCCGTGACGTTGTACTCGAACAAAGGAAAGTTGTAATCGCAGTAAATCGACGTGATGCTGTCGTTGACCTCGGGCGCCGGGGCTGCGGGAATCGTCGCCCCCGCTTCCACGCCGGTGGCGAAGCCCGGAATGATCCCGTACATGTAGTTTCCGGGATAGGTGAAAGCCGTGACATGGCAGACCCCGGACTGGTCGCAGGCGAACTTGGACGCGGTCGCACCAGCTCCGGTAGGCAACTGAATTCCGCCCGAGGGCAGACCCGCGCCCGCCAGGCTGATGTCCTTGACCATCAGGTCGACTGCGGCCCGCATCTCCTGCTGGCTCTGAGCCCGTTGCGTGACCAGCATGGTCGAATTCATGCCTATTTTGAACAGGCTCGCCATGGCTGCCATTACGATCAGGCCCACCGCCATGGAGACCATCAGTTCCAGCAGCGTGAAGCCAGCGCGCGGATTATGTTTTCGCATCTTCATGTTTCTCATCTCTATCGTTCTTGCCTGCAGTTCTTGAGTTCTTGCCGGTCGTTCTTGCCGGTCGTTCTTGCCTGGCCTCAGCCTTGTCTTGCCTCAGCGGAAGGCCGAAATCAACGCATTCACCGAGTAGGTATGGGGCACGGTCCCGCCCGCCTGGGCCCAGGTCACGGTCACCACGATCTGCTTCAGATTCGGATCGGTCGTGACCCCGTCCGCTTCCAGAACTGAATTGATCTGAATCGTCCGAGTAAAGTTCGCCAGGCTCATCCCCACATCATCGGCTGTGCCCAGGATGCCGTCCGGGCCGGGCAACACTACGCACTCCGGTCCGGCCGGGCAAGGTCCCGAAGCCGGGAAGGTGACGTCATCCGCGGTGTTCACCAGTCCATCCGGACCAGCCGCCAGCAATGTCGTCGGCCCGCTGGTGAAGATTCCGCCGCTGGAGATGTTGGCGATCTGGGCGAAGCTGATCTGCTGCGTGTTGCGCGCGGTGTAAACGCTCTCCATCGCCTGCAGCGTCTTCTCGCGGGCAATCAGGTTCTGTTGGGCGTTCTGAGTGGCGCCGACGGCGGTGCCGAAGGCGGCGATCAGCGTAACCATGCCGATGCCCATGATCGCGATCGCAATCATGGTTTCGATGATGGTGAAGCCGCGCTGCGCCGAGCCCGATCTCCAATTTTGATACTGATATTTACGTTGCATCATTGCTGCACCCACGTATTTCCACTTTGGTTGTAGAGCCGCCAGCCCCGGATTCTGCCCGTTGCTCCCCACACGTTGATGGCGCGCGAGCTGTACAGATCGCCGGGACGCGTGATGTATACGACTCCGTTGTTGTAGTTGCCGGGGGTGCCGGCGTCGTCTTGCGCGGACCCGTCCGGGTTAAAAACCACGCACGGGTTGCCCGATTCGACAATGGTGCAGGCGTTGAAAACAATCGGCGTCGTACCCGTGCCGAAGGCCGTGCCGTCGGGTCCTGGGTTCGGGAAACCGGCCTGCACCGCGAACTGAATATCTTGCGGCAGGGTGTAGGTGGCAACGGTCACCGGAGCGGGCGACGCCGCCGGAGGCGCCACATAGCCCCAAAATTGCACCGTGATTGTTCCCGGAGCGGTGAACGTGAGGATGTAGCGATTGCTCTGGGCGATGGCCAGATTTCTGTAATTGCGCATCACGCCAATCGTCGTGTCATAAGCCTGATCCACATGGTTCTGTTTGAACAGCGGCATCAGGGCCATCGACGTCACCCCGGCCATGATCAGGCCGATGGCGATGACGATCATCAACTCCAGCAGCGAGAAGCCGTGGCTTTTTCTCAAAGTCACAACTTTCGCTGTGACAACTCCCGGCTCGACGCGTCCCGATATGACCAGTCTTGATGTCATAAGTCTCAAAATCTCTTTTCGTTGGAGGAAGGGTTTGCCCGGTTGAATGCGCCCTTGCTCCATAAACAGTCCCGCAATCTGTGTACGGGGGAGGAACGCCCACAATCCCGCTCGCGACAACAGAGGGGGCTCGCGATCCGTGAACCGCGTCAATGTTCATCCTAGGAAGGGCTTTGGGGGGCGTCAAAGCACGACAGGTCAATGTCGGCACATTGGCCTTTTGTTATCTCAGTGGTTACTGAGGTCACTCGATTGATAGCGCTTCACTTAGACGGACCTCATGAAGCTTCCCGTGACTCCGGTAACTTGTCCGGGGAACTGGCGGAACCTACGATGTCGGTAAGTATGACTCTATCTGCTCTGCTGGTATGCATGGACGAGGCGGCGGCCCAGGTATTGCGCGGGGTCTGCGAAGAACTCAGCATCGGGGTCGAATCCTGTCCGGATTTTGCCCGCGCCTCCATCCGTCTGGCGCAGGACCGCTTCGATCTGGTCATCGTTGACGGTCAGTCCAACGCCGATGTGATCGCCCTGCTGCGCGACACTCGCATGTCCCGCACCAATGACGCGACCCTGGCGGTGGCGGTCGTGGCCGGGCAGGAGAATATCCGCGAGATGTTTTCGCTGGGCGTCAATTTCGTGCTCTACAAACCCGTCGCCGAGGACCGCGCCCTGAGCACGCTGCGCGCTGCGCGCGCCGTCATGCGCAAGGAAAAACGTAAGCGTGGACGCGCCCCGGTTCATACCCACGCCACCGTCGACTATGCCGACGTGCAGCAGGAAAAGGCTACGCTGATCAATCTGGCCGAGGATGGCATGTCGGTGCAGTTCGGCAAGAAACTGCCTCCCACCAGCAAAGTTTATTTTCAATTCCGCCTGCCCGGGCAGTCTGCCAGCGTACGGCTCTCTGGCCAGGTCATCTGGCAGGACTGGAAGGGCCGCGCCGGCGTCAGCTTCGTCGATGTGCCGAAAACTTCGCGCCGGCTGGTGATGGATTTCCTCG